>ENA-ORTV01000158-ORTV01000158.1-human-gut-metagenome-genome-assembly--contig:-NODE-158-length-84899-cov-7.887676_pt1 | contig 84899 bp, 71 predicted proteins | sample MGYA00241915_ERZ509194 | MGnify/ENA primary metagenome ERZ509194 (study PRJEB26280, sample SAMEA2338810) | human gut metagenome | biome: human gut; feature: human-associated habitat; material: faeces... | reverse complement strand
AGCATTAGCCTTCCAAGCTGAGGGTCGCGGGTTTGAGCCCCGTCTTCCGCTCTTATAAGTTGCCTGTGTAGCTCAGCGGTAGAGCACTTCCTTGGTAAGGAAGAGGTCCCGAGTTCAAGTCTCGGTAACAGCTCGGATGAGCATTAGATTATTCATTAATTAAATAAAAAGGAAAAAGCTATGGCTAAAGAGAAGTTTGAGCGTACCAAACCTCATGTAAACATTGGTACTATCGGTCACGTAGACCACGGAAAGACTACTTTGACTGCTGCTATTACTACAGTATTGGCAAAGAAAGGTTTGTCAGAAGTAAAATCGTTCGATCAGATCGATAACGCTCCCGAGGAAAAAGAGCGTGGTATTACTATCAATACTTCACACGTTGAGTATGAAACTGCAAACCGTCACTATGCACACGTTGACTGCCCGGGACACGCCGACTATGTAAAGAACATGGTAACTGGTGCTGCGCAGATGGATGGTGCTATCATCGTAGTTGCTGCAACTGATGGTCCGATGCCTCAAACTCGTGAGCACATCTTGTTGGCTCGTCAGGTAAACGTTCCGCGTTTGGTCGTATTCTTGAACAAGTGCGATATGGTTGATGACGAAGAAATGTTGGAGCTCGTTGAGATGGAAATGCGTGAGTTGTTGGCAGCTTATGACTTCGAAGAAGATACTCCGATTATCCGTGGTTCTGCTTTGGGTGCCTTGAATGGTGTACCTGAATGGGAAGATAAGGTAATGGAACTTATGGACGCTTGTGATACTTGGATTCAGGAGCCTGTTCGTGACGTTGAAAAGCCTTTCTTGATGCCGGTTGAGGACGTATTCTCTATTACTGGTCGTGGTACTGTAGCAACTGGTCGTATCGAGACTGGTGTTGTGAAAGTAGGTGATGAAGTTCAGATCCTCGGTTTGGGCGAAGACAAGAAGTCTGTGATTACCGGTGTAGAAATGTTCCGTAAGTTGTTGGACGAAGGTGAAGCTGGTGATAACGTTGGTTTGTTGCTTCGTGGTATCGATAAAACAGAAATCAAGCGTGGTATGGTAATTACTCATCCGGGTTCTATTACTCCTCACTCTGGTTTCAAGGCTTCTATCTACGTTTTGAAGAAAGAAGAAGGTGGACGTCACACTCCGTTTGGAAACAAATACCGTCCTCAGTTCTATCTGCGTACTATGGATTGTACAGGTGAAATTCACTTGCCGGAAGGAACTGAAATGGTAATGCCGGGTGATAATGTAGAAATTACGGTACACTTGATTTATCCGGTAGCCTTGAACGTAGGTTTGCGTTTCGCTATCCGCGAAGGTGGACGTACGGTAGGTTCTGGTCAGATTACTGAAGTTTTTGACTAATTTAGGGTCATCATAGGCTCTCTCTTAGGGGAGAGCCACTTACGGGAGTAGCTCAGTTGGTAGAGCACCGGTCTCCAAAACCGGGTGTCGGGAGTTCGAGCCTCTCCTCCCGTGCTAATAATAAAGAATATGTTTAAGAAGATCTTTAAATATTGTAAGGAATCTTATGATGAGCTTGTCCATAAAACAACTTGGCCAACTCGTTCAGAACTTACTAACAGTGCAGTCGTAGTATTATCTGCTTCCCTACTCATTGCACTGGTTGTTTTCGCTATGGACTTCGTGTTCCAAAGCGCAATGGAAGTTATTTATCCTAATTAAGTAGAGAGATGGCTGATACTGAAATGAAATGGTACGTTATGCGTGCCGTGAGTGGAAAGGAAAGCAAGGTGAAGGAGTACATTGATGCCGAAATTAAAAAAGGTGACTTTGGAAAATTCGTCTCTCAGGTGTTGATACCGACAGAAAAAGTAGTTCAGGTTCGTAATGGTAAACGTATCGTTAAGGAGCGTAATCATTTACCGGGCTATGTGTTGGTAGAAGCAGCTTTAGTGGGTGAGATACCTGTATTGTTGCGTAATACGCCGAACGTATTGGGCTTTTTGGGTGAATCTAATAGTAATCCTACTCCGTTGCGTCAGTCTGAGGTTAATCGTCTTTTAGGTGCTGTTGACGAAATGCAAGATGTACCGGAAGAAGTGTTGATACCTTATGCTGAAGGGGAAACGGTTAAGGTGACAGAAGGACCTTTTAGTGGTTTTTCTGCCGTAATCGAAGAAGTGAATAACGAAAAGAAGAAGCTGAAAGTAATGGTCAAGATCTTCGGCCGTAAAACGCCGTTGGAATTAGGTTTTATGCAAGTAGAGAAAGAATGATGCGTTTTGTTACGCGTATTGTTCTTGAATATCAAATTCAATAAATAACAAAAAAATGGCTAAAGAAGTTGCTGGATTAATCAAATTACAGATTAAAGGAGGCGCTGCAAATCCATCACCCCCAGTAGGTCCTGCTTTGGGTTCCAAGGGTATCAATATCATGGATTTCTGTAAAGCATTCAACGCCAGAACGCAGGAGAAAGCCGGCAAGGTGCTCCCGGTGGTAATCACCTATTATACTGATAAGTCATACGACTTTATCGTAAAGACTCCTCCCGTAGCAGTACAGTTGATGGAGATTGCGAAGTTAAAAGGTGGTTCTGCAGAGCCGAATCGTAAAAAGGTTGCTGAAATCTCTTGGGAGCAAGTGCGTACGATCGCTCAGGATAAAATGCCTGATTTGAATTGCTTTACAATAGAAGCTGCGATGAAATTGGTTGCAGGAACAGCAAGAAGTATGGGTATCACTGTAAAAGGAGACTTCCCGGGTTAATAATTAAAATCTTCAATTAAAATGAGTAAACTGACAAAAAATCAGAAGTTGGTCGCTGACAAGATTGAAGCAGGGAAAGCATACTCTTTGAAAGAAGCTTCTCAGTTGGTTAAGGATATTACGACAACCAAGTTTGATGCTTCCGTAGACATTGATGTACGTTTAGGTGTGGATCCCCGTAAAGCCAATCAGATGGTGAGAGGTGTTGTGTCTCTGCCAAATGGTACGGGTAAAGTTACGCGGGTTCTTTGCTTGTGTACTCCGGATGCTGAAGCTGCTGCTAAGGAAGCAGGCGCTGACTATGTAGGTCTTGATGAATATATCGAGAAGATAAAAGGCGGTTGGACTGACGTGGATGTCATTATCACTATGCCTTCAATAATGGGAAAAATCGGTGCCCTCGGTCGTGTACTCGGTCCTCGTGGATTGATGCCTAACCCGAAGAGTGGTACTGTAACTATGGATGTGGCCAAGGCTGTAAAAGAAGTGAAACAAGGTAAGATTGACTTTAAAGTAGATAAATCAGGTATTGTACACACTTCTATAGGTAAGGTTTCTTTTACTGCTGAGCAAATTGCACAGAATGCGAAGGAGTTTATTTCAACTATCAATAAGTTGAAACCTACAGCCGCTAAGGGTACCTATATTAAGAGTATTTATCTTTCAAGTACGATGAGCCGCGGTATCAAGATTGACCCGAAGGCTGTTGAGGAAATTTAAAAAGTAATTGAATCATGAGAAAGGAAGATAAAGGTAATATTATAGCCCAGCTTGGTGAAGTCTTGAATGAGTATGCTCATTTCTATCTGGTTGATGTGACGGGATTGAATGCTGCAACAACCAGTGCGATGAGAAGAAAATGTTTTCAGTCTGAAATTAAAATGGTAGTTGTGAAGAACACATTACTTCACAAAGCTTTGGAAGCAGCTGAGACAGATTATACTCCTTTGTACGATTGCTTAAAGGGTACGACTGCTGTGTTGTTTGCAAACACGGCAAATGCCCCTGCAAAGTTGTTGAAAGATTTTGCTAAGGATGGAATGCCCGCATTGAAGGCGGCTTATGCTGAAGAAGGTTTCTATGTAGGTGCAGACCAACTCGAAGCTCTTACGGCTATCAAGAGCAAGGATGAAGTTATTGCTGAGATTGTGGCTTTGTTGCAGTCACCGGCGAAGAACGTACTTTCTGCTCTTCAATCAGGTGGAAACACTATTCATGGAGTTCTCAAGACTCTCGGTGAAAGACCCGAATAAATTAAATTAGTATCAAACAAATAAAAAATAGAATAAAAATGGCAGATTTGAAAGCTATTGCTGAAGAATTGGTAAATTTGACAGTTAAGGAAGTTAATGAATTGGCAACTATCCTGAAGGATGAGTACGGAATTGAACCTGCTGCTGCAGCTGTTGCTGTTGCTGCTGGTCCTGCTGCTGGTGGCGCTGAAGCTGCTGCTGCAAAAGATTCTTTCGATGTAGTATTGAAGAGTGCAGGTGCAGCTAAGTTGCAGGTAGTTAAGGCTGTGAAAGAAGCTTGCGGCCTTGGCTTGAAAGAAGCAAAAGAAATGGTTGACGGTGCTCCCAGCGTATTGAAGGAAGGAATGCCGAAAGCTGATGCTGAAGCTTTGAAGAAGACTCTCGAAGAAGCTGGTGCTGAAATCGAGTTGAAGTAATTAAAAGCCTGTATTAGCAGGTTTGTCGGTAAAGAATCCTCTGGTAGAGGGTTCTTTACCTTTTTGTGTCTAAAACTATCAACAAGTTCAACTAATAATAATATAGATGTCTTCTAATCTTGTAAATCAGAGAGTTAACTTTGCAACAGTTAAGAGTCCGATGCCTTATCCGGATTTTCTTGATGTGCAATTGAAGTCGTTTAAGGACTTCCTGCAGTTGGATACTCCTCCTGAGAAACGTAAAAACGACGGCTTATATAAAGTCTTCTCAGAGAACTTCCCAATTGCCGATACGCGTAATAACTTCGTTTTGGAGTTCCTTGATTATTATATTGATCCCCCGCGCTATACAATTGAAGAGTGTTTAGAGCGTGGGCTCACCTATAGTGTGCCGCTCAAGGCCAAATTGAAGTTGTATTGTACCGACCCGGATCACGAAGACTTTGATACGGTTATTCAGGATGTGTTCTTAGGTCCTATTCCTTATATGACCGATAATGGAACTTTTATTATTAACGGAGCTGAACGAGTTGTAGTTTCCCAATTACATCGTTCTCCGGGTGTTTTCTTCGGTTCAAGTATTCATGCGAATGGGACGCAACTATATTCGGCACGTATCATTCCATTCAAAGGTTCATGGATTGAATTTGCTACAGACATCAATAATGTCATGTATGCGTATATCGACCGTAAGAAGAAATTGCCTGTTACGACTTTGTTGCGTGCCATAGGTTTCGAGGACGACAAGGATATTCTGGAGATTTTCAATTTGGCGGAAGAAGTCAAAGCGACGAAAACCAATTTAAAGAAATACATTGGTAAGAAGTTAGCTGCACGTGTGCTGAAGAGCTGGATTGAAGATTTCGTGGATGAAGACACGGGTGAGGTGGTTTCAATAGAGCGTAATGAAGTCATCTTAGACCGTGAAGCTATATTGGACGAAGACAATATTTGTATCATTTTAGATAGCGGTGTTCAAAGTGTGTTGTTGCATAAGGAAGAGATAAATACGTCTGATTATTCTATCATCTTCAATACACTTCAGAAGGACCCGAGTAATTCTGAAAAGGAAGCTGTATTATACATTTACCGTCAGTTGCGTAACGCCGACCCCGCAGATGATGCCAGTGCACGTGAGGTCATCAATAACTTGTTCTTTTCAGAGAAACGTTATGATTTGGGTGAAGTGGGACGCTACCGTATCAATAGAAAGCTGAATCTTTCTACGGATATGGATGTCCGCGTATTGACGAAAGAAGATATTATCGAGATTATCAAGTATCTGATAGAGTTGATAAACTCAAAGGCACTTGTCGATGACATCGACCATTTGAGCAACCGTCGTGTAAGGACTGTAGGCGAACAATTAAGCAATCAGTTTGCTATTGGTTTGGCTCGCATGAGTCGTACGATTCGGGAACGTATGAATGTACGTGACAACGAAGTCTTTACTCCGACGGACTTGATTAATGCGAAGACCATTTCTTCCGTGATTAATTCTTTCTTCGGAACCAATGCCCTTTCGCAATTCATGGACCAGACCAACCCTCTGGCAGAGGTAACGCACAAACGTCGTTTGTCTGCCCTCGGTCCTGGCGGTTTGTCTCGTGAACGTGCCGGTTTCGAAGTGCGTGACGTACACTATACACACTATGGCCGTTTGTGTCCTATCGAATCTCCTGAAGGACCGAACATCGGTTTGATTTCTTCTTTGTGTGTATATGCCAAGATTAACGACCTCGGTTTCATTGAAACCCCTTACCGTAAGGTGCAAGACGGAGTGGTTGATTTATCATTGGAAACCGGTATTGAATATTTGACAGCAGAAGAGGAAGAAGGCAAGATTATCGGACAGGGTAATGCACCGTTGAATGATGACGGTACGTTTATCCGTAAGAAAGTAAAGTGTCGTCAGGATGACGATTATCCGGTTGTTCCCCCTTCTGATGTGAATCTGATGGATGTGGCTCCGCAGCAGATTGCTTCTATTGCCGCATCTTTGATTCCGTTCTTGGAGCATGATGACGCGCACCGTGCGTTGATGGGTTCAAACATGATGCGCCAGGCCGTGCCTTTGTTGCGTAGCGAATCTCCGATTGTAGGTACCGGTATAGAAAAACAGGTATGTGAGGATTCCCGTACGATGATTACGGCCGAGGGGGATGGCGTGATTGAATATGTGGATGCTACGACCATTCGTATTTTGTACGACCGTACGGAAGAAGAAGAGTTCGTAAGTTTCGAGCCTGCATTGAAAGAATACCGCATCCCGAAGTTCCGTCGTACAAACCAGAATATGACGATTGACCTTCGTCCTATCTGCGATAAAGGCCAACGCGTAAAAGCCGGGGACATTTTGACGGAAGGTTATTCTACCCAGCAAGGAGAACTGGCTTTGGGTAAGAACCTTTTGGTGGCTTACATGCCATGGAAAGGCTATAACTATGAGGATGCCATTGTGCTGAACGAGCGCGTGGTACGCGAAGATATTTTGACCTCAATCCATGTGGAAGAATTCTCGTTGGAAGTGCGTGAAACGAAACGTGGAGTGGAAGAGTTGACGGCTGATATTCCGAATGTAAGCGAAGAAGCTACTAAAGATTTGGATGAGAATGGTATTGTCCGCGTCGGTGCCCGCATTCAGCCGGGTGATATTATGATCGGTAAGATTACTCCGAAGGGTGAGAGCGATCCTTCGCCCGAAGAGAAGCTGCTGCGTGCCATTTTCGGTGATAAAGCCGGTGATGTGAAGGATGCTTCTTTGAAAGCTTCTCCGTCATTGAATGGTGTGGTGATAGATAAGAAGTTGTTCTCCCGTGCCATCAAGACACGTGCTGCCAAGGCTGCGGACAAACTGATTCTTCCGAAAATAGACGAGGAATTCAACAGCAAGGTTGAAGATTTGAAGGCCATTTTGATAGACAAATTGTTGGAGCTGACGAAAGACAAGGTTTCACAAGGCGTGAAAGATTATATGGGTAGCGACGTGATTGCTTCGGGACGTAAGTTTGCGGCTTCCGCTTTGGAAGGACTCGATTTTACGACGATACAGTTAAGTGGCTGGACGGACGACGAGCATCTGAACGGTTTGATATCTCAACTGATTATAAACTTCCTGAAGAAATACAAGTTGCTTGATGCCGAACTGAAACGTAAGAAGTTTGCGATTACGATTGGTGATGAATTGCCTTCGGGTATCATTCAGATGGCTAAGGTTTATATCGCCAAGAAACGTAAGATCGGTGTCGGCGACAAGATGGCCGGACGTCACGGAAACAAGGGTATCGTATCAAAAATCGTACGTCAGGAAGACATGCCGTTCTTGGCTGACGGAACGCCGGTCGATATCGTTTTGAATCCGTTGGGTGTGCCTTCTCGTATGAACATCGGTCAGATTTTCGAGACTGTTTTAGGGGCTGCCGGAAAAGAACTTGGAGTGAAGTTTGCTACTCCGATTTTCGATGGTGCTACGTTGGATGACTTGTGTGAATGGACGGATAAGGCCGGTTTGCCGCGTTATTGCTCTACGCAGTTGTATGACGGTGAGACCGGTGAGAAGTTCGACCAGTTGGCCACTGTCGGTATTGCTTATATGCTGAAGTTAGGTCACATGGTAGAAGACAAGATGCACGCCCGTTCCATCGGTCCGTATTCATTGATTACCCAACAGCCGCTCGGAGGTAAGGCGCAGTTCGGTGGTCAGCGTTTCGGAGAAATGGAAGTCTGGGCCATCGAGGCGTTCGGTGCATCTCATGTGCTACAGGAAATTTTGACTATCAAGTCGGACGATGTGGTAGGCCGTTCGAAAGCATACGAAGCGATTGTCAAGGGCGAGCCGATGCCAACTCCGGGTATTCCGGAATCACTGAATGTGTTGCTCCACGAGCTGAGAGGCTTGGGGTTGAGCATTACGCTTGAATAACAGTTGAACTCTTTTATTAATAACAGAATATGGCTTTTAGAAAAGAATCTAAAATAAAGAGTAACTTTACGAAGATAACCATCGGATTGGCTTCGCCCGAAGAAATCCTGGAAAATTCGTATGGTGAGGTTTTGAAACCCGAAACCATTAACTATCGTACCTATAAACCCGAACGTGACGGTTTGTTCTGCGAGCGTATTTTTGGTCCGACGAAGGATTATGAATGCCATTGCGGAAAGTATAAACGGATTCGTTATAAAGGTATTGTCTGCGACCGTTGTGGCGTGGAAGTAACAGAAAAGAAGGTACGTCGCGAACGTTCAGGACACATTGCATTGGTGGTGCCTGTGGCTCATATCTGGTATTTTCGTTCGTTACCGAACAAAATCGGTTATCTGTTGGGAATACCGACAAAGAAGCTGGATGCAGTCATTTACTACGAACGTTATATAGTCATTCAGCCGGGCGTGCTGGCTGAAGAAGGAATCGCAGCCAATGACTTGTTGACCGAAGATGAATATTTGGATTATCTGGAGAAGCTTCCCAAAGAGAACCAGTATTTGGATGATTCGGATCCTAATAAGTTCATAGCCAAGATGGGTGCAGAGGCCATTTATGACCTTTTGCTCCGTTTGGATTTGGATAAATTGTCATACGAATTGCGTGACAGTGCCAATGCCGATACGGCCCAGCAGCGTAAGACCGAAGCCCTGAAGCGGTTGCAGGTGGTTGAGTCTTTCCGTGCCAGTCGGGGACGCAATAAGCCTGAATGGATGATTATGAAAATCCTTCCGGTGATTCCGCCCGAACTGCGTCCGTTGGTTCCGTTGGATGGCGGCCGTTTTGCCACTTCCGACTTGAACGACTTGTATCGTCGTGTCATTATCCGTAACAATCGTCTGAAGCGACTGATTGAAATCAAAGCTCCCGAGGTGATTTTGCGTAATGAGAAACGTATGTTGCAAGAGGCCGTGGACAGCTTGTTCGACAACTCCCGCAAGTCCAGTGCGGTAAAGACGGATGCCAACCGTCCTTTGAAGTCCCTTTCTGATTCGTTGAAAGGTAAGCAAGGCCGTTTCCGTCAGAACCTGTTGGGTAAGCGTGTGGACTATTCAGCCCGTTCGGTAATCGTTGTAGGACCGGAGTTGAAGATGGGAGAATGCGGTCTGCCTAAATTGATGGCCGCAGAACTTTATAAGCCGTTCATCATCCGTAAGCTCATAGAACGCGGTATTGTGAAGACCGTGAAGTCTGCCAAGAAGATTGTAGACCGCAAGGAGCCTGTGATTTGGGATATTTTGGAATACGTGATGAAAGGACATCCGGTGTTGTTGAACCGTGCTCCGACATTGCACCGCTTGGGTATCCAGGCTTTCCAACCCAAGATGATAGAAGGTAAGGCTATTCAGTTGCATCCGTTGGCTTGTACGGCGTTCAATGCCGACTTCGACGGTGACCAGATGGCTGTGCATTTGCCTTTGAGCAACGAAGCGATTCTGGAAGCGCAGATTTTGATGTTGCAGTCTCACAATATCCTGAATCCGGCAAACGGCGCGCCGATTACGGTGCCTTCTCAGGATATGGTGTTGGGCTTGTACTATATTACCAAGCTCCGTCCAGGTTCTAAGGGCGAAGGTTTGACATTCTATGGTCCCGAAGAGGCTATCATTGCTTATAATGAGAAGCGTGTAGACATTCATGCGCCTATTAAAGTTGTGGTAAAGGACCTGAATGCGAATGGCGAGCTGGAAAAGAAGATGGTGGAAACGTCCGTAGGCCGTGTGATTGTCAACGAAATCATACCGGAAGAAGTCGGTTATTTCAACGACATCATTTCCAAAAAGACTTTGCGCGGCATCATCACCGACGTGATCAAGACGGTAGGTGTGGCTCGTGCCTGCGAATTCCTGGACGGTATCAAGAATCTGGGTTATCGTATGGCATACGTGGGCGGTTTGTCTTTCAACTTGGGTGATATTATCATTCCGGAAGAAAAAGAGGAACTGGTTCGTCGCGGAAACGAAGAAGTGGAACGCATTGCCAATGATTATGGTATGGGTTTCATCACGGACAACGAACGTTATAACCAGGTCATCGATACTTGGACACACGTCAACAATGACCTTTCCAAGGTCTTGATGAAGACCATGAAAGAAGCCGACCAAGGTTTCAATGCCGTATATATGATGTTGGATTCCGGAGCCCGTGGTTCTGCCGGACAGATCAGCCAGCTTTCCGGTATGCGTGGTTTGATGGCCAAGCCCCAGAAAGCCGGAGCCGAAGGCGCCCAGATTATCGAAAACCCGATTCTTTCCAACTTCAAGGAAGGCATGAGCGTGTTGGAGTACTTCATTTCTACCCACGGTGCCCGTAAGGGTTTGGCCGATACGGCTTTGAAGACAGCCGATGCCGGTTACTTGACGCGTCGTCTTGTAGACGTATCCCACGACGTGATTATCACGGAAGAGGATTGCGGTACGTTGCGCGGTCTGGTATGTACGGCTTTGAAGAACGGCGATGAAGTCATTTCTTCACTTTACGAACGTATTCTCGGACGTGTGTCCGTGCATGATATTATCAATCCTACGACGGGTAAGTTGATTGTTTCCGCCGGGGAGGAAATCACGGAAGACAAGGCACAGGAAATCGAAGACTCTCCGATCGAGAGCGTGGAAATCCGTTCCGTATTGACTTGCGAGAGCCGTAAGGGAGTCTGCATGAAGTGCTATGGCCGCAACTTGGCTACGAGCCGGATGGTACAGAAAGGCGAGGCGGTCGGTGTGATTGCCGCCCAGTCCATCGGTGAGCCGGGTACACAGTTAACGTTGCGTACGTTCCATGCCGGTGGTGTGGCTTCGAATGCGGCAGCCAATGCATCTATCGTCGCGAAGTACGATTCGAAGGTAGAGTTCGAAGAGTTGCGTACGGTAGACATTACCGATGAGACCGGAAATGCAGCCAAGATGGTGGTAGGACGTTTGGCCGAGGTCCGCTTCGTCGACGTGAATACCGATATTGTCCTCTTCACGCAAAATGTGCCTTACGGTTCTACTTTGTATGTGAACGAAGGAGATAAAGTAGAGAAAGGCAAGCTGATAGCCAAGTGGGATCCGTTTAACGCGGTTATCGTGACGGAAACTCCGGGTAAGATTCAGTTTGAAGACGTGATAGAAGGTGTGACTTATCGTGTGGAAGCCGACGAGACGACGGGGCTGCGCGAGATGATTATCATAGAGTCAAAAGACAGGACGAAGGTTCCTTCGGCTCATATCTTGGACGAGAACGGAGAGCTGATTCGTACGTATAACTTCCCCATTGGCGGACACTTGGCTATTGAGGACAAGCAGATTGTCAAAGCCGGAGACGTATTGGTGAAGATTCCGCGTGCTGTAGGTAAAGCCGGTGACATCACGGGAGGTCTTCCGCGTGTGACCGAGTTGTTCGAAGCGCGTAATCCGTCTAATCCCGCTGTGGTTTCGGAAATCGACGGTGAGATCACGATGGGTAAACTGAAACGCGGTAACCGTGAGATTATCGTCACTTCCAAGTTGGGTGAAGTGAAGAAGTATCTCGTACCGTTGTCCAAGCAGATTCTGGTACAAGAGAACGACTATGTACGTGCCGGAACTCCATTGTCAGATGGCGCCACTACGCCAGCCGACATTTTGGCCATTAAAGGTCCTACGGCAGTGCAGGAGTATATCGTGAACGAGATACAGGACGTGTACCGTCTGCAAGGTGTGAAGATTAACGACAAGCACTTTGAGGTGATTGTCCGTCAGATGATGCGTAAGGTGCAGATTGACGAACCGGGCGACACTCGATTCTTGGAGCAGCAGATTGTGGACAAACTCGATTTCGCGGAAGAGAACGACCGCATTTGGGGCAAGAAAGTCGTGGTGGATGCCGGTGACTCGGAAACGATGCAAAAAGGTATGATTGTGACGGCCCGTAAGTTGCGTGACGAGAATTCTACGTTGAAACGTAAGGATTTGAAGTTGGTGCAGGTACGTGACGCCATGCCGGCCACCTCAATCCAGATTCTGCAAGGTATTACCCGTGCGGCATTACAGACTTCGAGCTTCATGTCGGCAGCTTCCTTCCAGGAAACGACGAAGGTGCTGAATGACGCGGCCATCAATGGAAAGACCGATAAACTCGAAGGTATGAAGGAGAACGTCATCTGTGGTCATCTGATACCGGCAGGTACGGGACTTCGTGAGTTCGGCAAGATTGTCGTAGGCTGCAAGGAGGAGTACGACCGCCTGATGGCCAATCGTAAGTCTATCCTTGATTTGGATGAGTAAAATAGACTGCTTTTAGCCAGTAGTAAGAAAAAGCCGTTCCGGAATTTCCGGAGCGGCTTTTTCTTGTTCTCGATGGCATATTCCATTTGCAATCTCGCAACTTCCAAGCAGCGGATATATGCCTGTATGATGTACTCTTTTTCCTATGTATCGAATGTTTTTCCAAATGTAACAGGTTGCATGTTTGCTATTGTGAGGTTCAATTCTTTTGCACAATTTTACAGTATTAAATAAACGAGAGTATGGAAAAGAAGAATTTGTTAGTGAGAATTTTTGTTCCGGTCGTTGTGGCCGGGATGGTGTTTGTGGGGTTGCCCGCATGTTTCCAAGATGATGGTTATCCTGAAGGGTTTGTGTTGAATGACGAAGCAGGTGTGGCGACTATGGCGAAAAGAAGCATGCCGCAAGGAGGGGAAAGTATTAAACCTATAGAACCTGAGAAACCGTCATATAAATATGGTGAGGCTACTGTAACTTTTAAATGTACTAATGCTTTGCCTTCAGAATATATAGATGGTTATACCGTCTTGACGATGACGGTTCATTATTCCTATAAGATGGAAAATGGTGAACCTACTTCTGTTGAGTATGTATATTCTGCTGAGGACAATCCTGAATTTTCGATTGATGATATAGATTTGGTGGAGAATCCAGATACTGGATATTATACTTTGGTATGCAGTGGCACTTATAGTTTTATAGATTCAAATGGTTATTTATACACTTGGGGGTATTCAGGTGAATCAGAGTCGGATATTTCACTCTGATGAGATAGTATAATGTCTTGCGTTAAATAAAGCCATGTCGAAGTTCCTTTTGTTTGGCCTTGTTTTTACCCTCCTACGATGCATCCCTGTTGTGGGACGAACAGTGGGTACTCTGTCGGATTTGGACAGCCTCCTCGGGTGCATGTCTCGCGTGGTGTCCGCGACACGTCACGTGGTTCAGGAGAAGGTCTACCTCCATTTCGACAACACGGGGTACTTCATGGGCGAGAAGATGTGGTTCACGGCCTATGTGGTGCGTGCTGACGGGCACCGTCCCGGCGTTCGTAGCCGCGTGCTCTACGTGGAGCTGTTGAACCCGGGCGGCGACGTGGTGCAGCGGCGTAAGCTGAAGATAGACGATCGGGGCCATGCGCACGGTGACTTTTCGTTGGATTCTCTTTACGGCACGGGCTTCTATGAGGTCCGCGCCTTCACCCGTTACATGGCAAACTGGGGCGGCGCGGCTTGTTTCTCCCGCGTGTTCCCCGTTTTTCGCGCACCGTCCTCCCCCGGAGCTTATGAGCCGGTGATAGATGAACGCAGTTACCGCCGCCGCTTGCCTGATTTCCGTGAGCCGGACACGCTGCACCGTTCGCGTCTGAACGTGTCCTTTTATCCGGAGGGCGGCCGTCTGGTGTCGGGCTTGCGCAGCCGCGTGGCCTTTCAGGTATCCGACGGCGGTGGTCGGCATGTGTCGGCCGACGGTGAGCTGCTGGACGGTGAGGGCCGTGTGGTGGGCCGTGGCTCCTCGGACAGCACGGGTCGTGGGGTGTTCACCGTTCCGGCATCCTGCGACGGGCTTCGTTTCCGCCTGCGTGACGCCCGTGGCCGTTTTAAGGAGTTTCCCCTTCCGGAGTCATCCTCAGAGGGTTGCGTGTTGGAGCTTCCCCCGTCTTTGGACGATTCTTTGCGCTTCAGCGTCCGTGGCACGGCATCGTACCGTGACTGCCTGTTGGGCTACATGCTGATGAACTACGGCCGTGTATGGAGTTGCGACACGTTCCGCGTGGGCTCGGGTTACCATAAGTCGTACTTTCGGGACAGTCTTCCCGAGGGTGTGAACCAACTGACGGTGTTCGACGGCCGCGGCCGCATCCTGTGCGAACGCTTGTTTTTCCTTTTTCCGAAGTCTTCGGCCTCCGACACGATTCGCGTCACATCGGAGACGGCCCGCCTCACGCCCTGCGGTAAGGTCCGCCTGCGCCTGCATGCTGTCCCCGGCTCGGGCATCTCCTTTTCGGCGATGGACGGCGGCACGGTGTTCAACGGCCGTGGCCCTTCGGTGAAGTCATGGATGCTGTTGTCTTCCGAAGTGAAGGGTTACATCGACAATGTGGGTTATTATTTCGAGTCGGACGATTCAGTGCACCGCCGTGCGTCGGACCTATTGATGTTGGTCCAGGGTTGGCGGCGTTACGACTGGGAGGAGCTGTCCGGGTACCGCACGCGCCATGCGGGGGAGTGGCATCCGGTAGAAGACATGTTGTATATCACGGGACATTTGCGTTCGCTTAAGAAGTCCTTGCCGGTGGATGGCATTCCGATTAAAGTCTACGTGTATTCCGGTGGAAGTTACACGGACGGTGAGATGTTGACGGACAGCGCGGGTCGTTATGCCTTTTCCCTTCCGGACGTATGGGGGGAGTGGAACCTTCAGCTCAAGGCCGGTGTGAATAAGCTCAAGAGCCGTTACCTTGTGACGGTTGACCGTCGTTTCGGTCCTCCTTCCCGCCGTTTGTCCCCTTATGAGTGCCGTTCCCTTCCGTTCCTTCCGTCGTACTTGCCCCTGTTGCCAGACACGCTGGAGTTCGACACATTGCCCCTTCTTTCCCTCTCGGAACGGCTTCACAAACTTCCCGAGGTGGATGTGAAGGCGAAGCACCGTTTCACGGAAGGCGCACGCGTGGCCTGGGCTACGGAGAAGCGCGGGCAGTATTGGGCTGACGTGTATTATGACTGCGACGAGGAAACGGAGCGGTATTTGGATGAAGGGAAAGAAATCCCGTTATTTAGTGATTGGTTCATGGAGCGGAGTGAGTTTGTGGATTTAAGCCATACTCCGTTCTATACAGGGGCATCCGGTGAAATGGATTCAAATCCGCTCGAAGAAACCGCCGTGGAAACAGGGGATATGGAGAAAAGTTTGACCTCGGGGAAGGAGCATGTGGAATGGGGACGTTACAAGGGGCGTCCAATCGTGTGGATCTTGGATAACGAATATGCAAGAGGAGGAGGGAAGATGGCTATAGAAGTTCCTTTAGGAGAGCGGACGAAAGGGAGCATAGCTGTAGATTTGTTCCCTCTTTTCTTGGATGAAGCGAAGTCCGTGTATATTACGGAGAATTCCAATGCGTCGGTAGCTTACCATTATCCCCCTTATGCAGAGGATGTAGTTACCGTATTCGTCTACACGCATTTCTCTCCTCGTCGGAGGATGGAGAAGGGCGTTCGCCGCACATACTTCCAGGGTTATAACGTGCCTTCCACGTTCGAGATGCCTGATTATTCCCTTATGCCTCCTATGGAGGACTTCCGCCGTACGTTGTATTGGAATCCGGACGTGCGGACTGATGGCGAGGGCGAGGCTATTATCGAGTTTTACAACAATTCGTCTTGCCGTGAAATCCGGATATCCGCTGAGGGTGTCACACCGGGCGGTCGGTGCATTTCCAATGAATGAGGGTGGGGAGCTATCGTAGGGAGAAATGACAGAATGTCAAAAAGTAAGTTTCTCCCCGTGAGAATCGTCCATTTTGGGAAGAGTGGGGCCATGAAGGAAAATAAACGATTCTCATTGGTTTTGCGGTTTCCTGTTTGTAAGGGAATGGGGGCTTAGGCTGCCTTTTTGCCGGAAGGCCGGTCGGTTTGGGCGCATGGTGTATCGTTCCGGTAAAGCGCAAGGGCGTTTCCGGGATCTTTTTGATAGTTGCCAAATGTATTCCGAAACGTCCGTTCTGGCTCTTGGCAGGCCGTTCTCAGTCTGTCTTTTCCCGTTTTGGGGGACGTTTTTGGGCTTTTCCCCACGCTGCTTTTCCTCATTCTGCGCCAGATGATTTTTCGCTTTCAGCCGAATGATTTTTCGTTTGGCTGTGAACGATTTGCATATATGCGTGAAATATTCGTTTGTTCAGTGCATTTTTGGATATTTATTCATAAAAAGCTCTCTAAATGATTGCTACTGGATTTTTTATGTTTGTCGTATTGTTCCTTTTTACTTGCTTGTAGCATAAGGAAACCTACTTTTAGCTTTCGTTTTGTCAAATGGAAAACTATCCGGAATGTTCTTTTCGTATGGGCTACGGTAAGAAGTACCTGATGTTTCATATCAAGAAAAATATGTAACATACGCGAAAGTGTGGTTGGATGGATAATCGTAACTTTGGAACGTCGTGTGTTATTTGTTAAAACCAAAAGGAATATGAATCGTGTAAAAATGCGGATGGTGGTGTGGGGCGGGATGTGCGTGGCGGTGCTCCTTGCTTGCCATCCGGAAAAATCCCGGCTTGAAGAAGCATTGGAGGTGGCAGGCGGGAACCGTTCCGAGTTGGAACAAGTGTTGGAACACTACCGTGGTGACAGCCTGAAATCCCTTGCCGCGCAGTTCTTGATAGAGAATATGCCCTGCCATTATGCTTATGCAGGAAAGGAATTGGAGAAGTACCGCCGATATTTCGAGCGGTTCCCGCCGTGCGCTTGGCGCGGCCCTACTTTTGTCCGCGACTCCTTGGTGGAAGCAGACGGGGCTTTCTGTCCTGATTCCCTCCATAAAGTTTATGATGTACAGGTTATTAAATCCGATTACCTTATCCGTAATATCGACCAAGCTTTCGAGGTATGGCGCGGGCAACCATGGGGACGCAACGTGGCCTTTGCCGATTTCTTGGAATTCATCCTGCCCTACCGGGTGGGGACGGAGACGCTTGCCGACTGGCGGCAGGAGGTCTATGACCGCTACAACCCGATGTTGGACAGCATCCGTGCCTCGGCAGACAGTACGGATGTGCTGGCCGTGGCGCAGGCCTTGATGGATTCCTTGTCTGTGGGGACGGTTTATTTTACGGGCTTGTTTCCTTCGGGCATTACGGTAGGGTCTGACCTCGTGGTGTGGCGTTCGGGTAACTGTCGCGAACTGACGGACTTGGTGACTTATGTGTTTCGTGCCTTAGGTATCCCCGGCGGATGCGACAAGATGCTGATGCGCGGCGACAAGAACGTGGCGCATTATTGGAATTTCGTGGTGGACGGTGAGGATTCCACTTATTTTGCCTCCATCGGCCAAAGCTCGAAACAGTTTGCGAAAGCCGATACATATTGGGACCCGAAAGGGAAAGTTTACCGGGAGACGTTCAGCCTGAACCGGACGATGCGCGATGCCTGCGGGCGTGACACGGCAGATGTCCCGCCGGTGTTCCGCGAACCGTTGATGCAAGACGTGACGGCGGCCTATGCCGGGAGAATCAACCGCTTCCTGCGCATTCCGGCAGACAGCCTTGTCCTTGTTCCGCGCGAGGGCGAGACGGTCTACCTTTGCCTTTCCACTCGTGGGACGTGGGTGCCCGTGGGATATGGCTGTTTTGAGGGAGATACAGTGCGTATCGACAATGTGCAGGGCGATGTGGTGTTCCGCCTTGTGGTTTGCCGCAGGGGGCATTTGGTGTCGCTCGGCGTGCCGTTCCTTTTGGAGAAGTATACTGGGGCGGTGCGCTTCTTCCGTGCCGGAGAGGAACGGCAAGAAGCCGTGTTGCTGCAAAAGTTCAAGGAGGATTTCCAAGCCCACATGGTGGGCGGCGTGTTCGAGGCGTCGGACCATCCAAATTTCCGCCGTCCTGACACCTTGTTTGCCATTAAGGAGCGTCCGTCCCGTTTGAGGAATGTGGTATGTTTGCCAGATAAGGGGGAGGCCTACCGTTACGTCCGCTACTACGGGCCTCGTACGCGCCATTGTAATGTATCCGAGTTGGCCTTCTACGCTTCGGCTGCGGACACGGCGGCCTTGCGTGGGCGTATCGTCAGTCCTCCGGGCGTGGCGGAAGGCCGTATCGTGAACCAGTTCGGTAACGTGTTCGATGGTGACCCTTACACTTCGATGGATTACCGCGAACCGTCCGGCGGATGGGTGGGAATGGATTTCGGCCGCCCCGTGCATATCGGCAAGTTGGTCTATATGCCGCGCAACCGGGACAACTTCATCCGCACAGGCGACCGTTATGAGCTGTTCTATGCCACGGCGACCGGTTGGGAGTCGTTGGGCGAACAGACGGCGGAGTCTGATTCTTTGGTTTACAAAGTGCCTCGGGGCGCGTTGCTTTACCTTCGCGACCATACGCGTGGCAGCGACGACCGTATCTTCGAGATGGTGGACGGGCGGCAGAAATTATGGTAAAATGAGAAAGAATGGCATAAAAAATGTGTGTTTTACGAGAATGTTACATTGGATGAAATATATGTAATATAGGAGAAAACGACTTGTCGCTTCTTTCCATGCCTTTGAGGCGAGAATTATGCAAATACAGTGCGGTGTCCATGCAAGGAGTGCAAACTACATGCGTGCTGTGGGTACAAATTTTTAAAAAAAAGTGAAATGATGAAGAAGAAAATTCTTGTTCCTATTTTTTTGGCGGTGGTGTTAGGTCTTTCGGCCTATGTCGGATATCGCACGTATGGTGCGTATTCGGAAAAAGAGCTTGAGAGTGATTTGCTATTGGCTAATGTGGAGGCTTTGGCGGTGGGAGGTGAAACAGATTTATTCAATAGGATAGATTGCTATAATAGTTTCGAAGGTGAAGATGAACCCGATGCAACGCAAACTACCAATAGATGTTCGCCATGTGGTCAACCTGTAAAGTGCCGTAGCTATTCGGATCATCAAAAGTGTAGAAAGTAAATTTAGCTTTAATAAGGATGCCAGTTTATAAGATTGGCATCCATATTCAGTCGTATAATAAGATGAAATCATTATATTTTATTGTCGCTTTGGTCTTTTTTGCGGCATGTAATCGGATTCGGACGGAAAAATGCTTGTTGAGTGATTGTCCTATAGAGCACTGCAAAGTGCAGAAACATTTGATTGACACTGTGCTTGTGTATCCTCAAGCTATAAATGTATTTAAAGATAAGTTATTGGTTTTTGAACCTCGAAATGGAAATGCCGTTTTATCGGTTTTCTCTTGTAAGGATTTTGAATATCTTTTTTCTGGTATAGGAAAAGGGCATGCAAAATCAGAAGTGGTTTATATGTATGATAATTATTATGCGTGTACCGATACATCTTTTTTTATATTGGATATGAATGTAGAGAAAGAATACCTTTTGAAAAATAATAAAGTTGTGTATGTTGGAAGTACACCGTTAATAATCCCGGATGCATTGAACCAATTGATACGGGTGGATGATGTAACTTATATTACAGCAGGATTCACTAATGGTAAGGGGGGTGAACATCTTTTATATCATGACGGGGAGTATACTGATTTTGGTGAATATCCAGATTTGTCTTTGAACAATGAAGAGAGGGCGATTTACAATGGGAGCATTTCTGCAGGAATGGTGGGAAAGCAGAAATTTTGGGATTTTTATACTTACCAAGATTTGATACGTTCCTATGATTTGCAGGGTAATTTGTTACTTGAAATAGTATTGGACGATGATGAAAAGAATGTAACGATGCAGAATGTTGATGACCGGAATCTTAATTATTATAAAGCAAAGTGGAATTCAAAATATATTGCCGTGTTGTATAATGCCTTTTTTAGTGCGGATGAATTTTATAAGCTTAGCAAGGACGAGCGTAAGCGAGAATTGCAATTATGGACATGGGATGGTGAACTAAAGCGTCGTATTTATTTTGATGTCCCTTATGACATTTATGCATTATCGGAAGATAACATATTTTACGCAATGAATATGGACAAGCCTGATGTGATATATACTTATGACCTCAATGAAAAGTAGATTTTCGGCATACCTTATGGTTGCCATGGTGGTTTTGTTTTTCTGTTCTTGTGACGGTAAGAAGGATAAGACATTACGGGAGTTGAAGGATGTAAGCGGATGTCAGGTCAAATTCCCTGATGTCCCTTTGTTTCATGGCACAAAGTCAAAAATACTGGTATTGGTGGCAGATACGGGTGAATGTTCACCTTGCAGTATGGGGGTGAACGAATGGTATGTGTATCGTTTGGACATGGAAGAACGGCATTTGGATGCCGATATAGTATTTGTCTTGCCGGAAGGCATGCGCTTGCCTTCGGCTGTGGATTCCCTATTGTTACAATATGGGTTGTACAGGTATTATGGCTATGAGACCTTTATGAAATTGAATCCTGTTTTCAAACAAGTACATTATTCCACTTTCTTAATATCCCCGAAACGTAAAGTGGTATTGATTGGATCTCCTTTGGATTCGCCAAAATTATGGAGGGTATATAGAGTTGCATTGGGGGAAAAGGAATAGTATATGTTTTTTTAGAAAGCATGTTGCCGTTACGGGAGAAAATGCCTATATTTGTACCTATATATAAATAGGTATATGAAATATAAATTCTAACGATTATGAGTAATGAAGAAAAACCGCAGCAGGAAGGTATGCTGCAAATAGAGATTAGTCCGGAAGTAGCTCAGGGAACATACGCAAACTTGGCCATGATTGCACACTCCACGTCCGAGGTGATTATAGACTTCGTGTGCATGATGCCGGGATTGCCTAAAGCTAATGTGAAATCCCGTATCGTCATGGCTCCGGAGCATGCCAAACGTTTGCTTTATGCCTTGCAGGACAATATTAATAAGTACGAACATAACTTCGGAGAAATAGATATGCATCAGGGCGGACCTCGTACGGTGGCTCCGTTCAAAATCAATAAAGGGGAGGCTTAGTCCTCCTTCTTTTTTTGCCTTGAATTCGTAAAAAATACTTTTTCGGTGAAAAATAAGTTAAAATACTATGCCGTAGGAGGCTTTGTATGGGGGCTAACCTTTAAATAAGAGGAAAACACATTGTGTATTGGAATAAAATTCGTAACTTTGCGGCCTGAAAGCCCTTAATGTGGACTTTTACGAATTTGCATCATATAAATAACAATATATATAATTTAAAAAACAAAGACAATGCCTACTATTCAACAATTGGTAAGAAAAGGTAGAACAGTGTTGGTAGAAAAGAGCAAATCACCGGCGTTGGACAACTGTCCTCAACGTCGCGGTGTTTGTGTCCGTGTGTACACTACCACACCGAAGAAACCTAATTCAGCGATGCGTAAGGTCGCTCGTGTGCGTTTGACTAACATGAAGGAAGTGAACTCTTACATTCCGGGTGAAGGTCATAACTTGCAGGAACACTCTATCGTATTGGTACGTGGCGGTCGTGTGAAAGACCTTCCGGGTGTTCGTTACCACATCGTACGTGGTACTTTGGATACGGCCGGTGTGGCTAACCGCACGCAGCGTCGTTCCAAGTATGGTGCAAAGCGTCCTAAAGCTGGTAAGAAGTAAATCATTTGATTGTAAAGAATCTATTATTTATTAGTTTTGGTTTGTTGAGCTAAAGGTTGAGTAAATGCTCCGGAGGGAGGGTTGAAGATTATCGAAGTACAGCCAAACTGAAAAAACTTTTTGAAATGAGAAAAGCAAAACCAAAAAAACGTGTGATCCTTCCGGATCCTGTCTTTAACGATGTTAAAGTTTCTAAGTTTGTGAACCATTTGATGTATGATGGCAAGAAGAATCTCTCGTATGAGATTTTCTATGCAGCACTTGAAACCGTGAAGGCTAAAATGGCCAACGAAGAGAAAAGTGCATTGGAGATTTGGAAAGCCGCTTTGGATAATGTGACTCCGCAGGTGGAGGTGAAGTCTCGCCGTGTCGGTGGTGCTACATTCCAGGTGCCGACGGAAATCCGTCCTGAGCGTAAGGAGTCTGTTTCAATGAAGAATTTGATTCTTTTTGCCCGTAAGCGTGGCGGAAAGACCATGGCAGACAAATTGGCCGCAGAAATCATGGATGCTTACAATGAACAGGGTGGTGCTTTCAAGCGTAAGGAAGATATGCACCGTATGGCCGAGGCTAACCGTGCATTCGCACACTTTAGATTCTAATTTTTATAAAGTAGCTAACAATGGCAAAGCAAGATTTACATTTGACCCGTAATATCGGTATCATGGCTCATATTGATGCCGGTAAGACAACGACTTCAGAGCGTATTCTTTTCTATACCGGTCTTACGCATAAGATCGGAGAGGTGCACGATGGTGCTGCTACGATGGACTGGATGGCTCAGGAGCAGGAGCGCGGTATTACTATTACTTCGGCTGCTACGACAACTCGTTGGAAATGGAATGGTCAAACATATAAAATTAACTTGATCGATACTCCGGGACACGTGGACTTTACTGCAGAGGTAGAACGTTCGTTGCGTGTGTTGGATGGTGCCGTGGCTGCATACTGTGCTGTAGGTGGTGTTGAACCGCAGTCTGAAACGGTATGGCGTCAGGCTGACAAGTATAATGTACCGCGTATGGGGTATGTCAACAAGATGGACCGTTCTGGTGCTGACTTCTTTGAGGTTGTACGCCAGATGAAGGACGTTTTGGGTGCTAATCCTTGTCCGGTTGTGATTCCTATCGGTGCGGAGGAAAACTTCAAAGGGGTAGTCGATTTGATTAAGATGAAGGCTATCTTGTGGCACGACGAGACGATGGGAGCGGATTACTCCGTAGAGGAAATCCCCGCAGACTTGCAGGCTGAAGCAGAAGAGTGGAGAGATAAGATGTTGGAGAAAGTGGCTGAGTTCGACGATGAGCTGATGAACAAGTACTTCGACGATCCTTCCACAATTACCGAAGAGGAAATTCTCCGGGCTTTGCGTGCCGCAACCGTAGCGATGGAAGTGACTCCTATGCTTTGCGGTTCTTCGTTCAAGAATAAGGGCGTACAGACGTTGTTGGATTATGTTTGTGCTTTCTTGCCTTCTCCGTTGGATACGCCGAATGTTGTAGGTACAAATCCGGATACAGGTGCTGAAGAAGATCGCAAACCGTCGGAAGAGGAAAAGACTTCGGCTTTGGCGTTTAAGATTGCCACCGACCCGTATGTAGGCCGTCTGACATTTATCCGTGTTTATTCGGGTAAGGTAGAGGCCGGTTCATATATTTATAACTCTCGTTCCGGTAAGAAAGAGCGTGTTTCACGTTTGTTCCAGATGCATTCAAATCATCAGAATCCGGTTGAAGTTATCGGTGCCGGTGATATTGGTGCCGGTGTCGGTTTCAAGGACATCCGTACGGGCGATACTTTGTGCGATGAGGATGCTCCTATCGTATTGGAGTCTATGGACTTCCCGGATCCGGTTATCGGTATTGCGGTAGAGCCGAAAACGCAGAAAGACTTGGACAAACTGTCTAACGGTTTGGCAAAGTTGGCCGAAGAAGATCCGACATTCACTGTGAAGACTGACGAGCAGACTGGCCAGACGGTAATTTCCGGTATGGGTGAGTTGCACTTGGATATTATTATCGACCGTTTGAAACGTGAGTTTAAGGTAGAGTGTAACCAAGGTAAACCTCAGGTGAATTACAAGGAGGCTATTACGAAGACAGTCAACTTGCGTGAGGTGTACAAGAAACAGTCCGGAGGTCGTGGTAAGTTTGCCGATATTATCGTAAACGTAGGTCCGGTAGATGAGGACTACAAAGAAGGCGGCTTGCAGTTCGAGAACAAGGTGACTGGCGGTAATATTCCTAAAGAATTCATTCCTTCCGTACAGAAAGGTTTCGAGAGTGCGATGAAGAATGGTATTTTGGGTGGTTTCCCGATGGACAGCTTGAAAGTAGAATTGCTCGATGGTTCGTTCCACCCGGTTGACTCTGACCAGTTGTCATTCGAAATCTGTGCATTACAGGCTTATAAGAGTGCTTGTGCTCAGGCTAAGCCCGTATTGATGGAGCCTATTATGAAACTGGAGGTTGTGACTCCGGAAGAAAATATGGGTGATGTGATTGGTGACTTGAACAAGCGTCGTGGTCAGGTTGAAGGTATGGATACCAGCCGTAGTGGTGCCCGTATCGTGAAGGCAATGGTACCGTTGGCAGAAATGTTCGGTTACGTGACTGCTTTGCGTACGATCACTTCCGGCCGGGCTACGTCTTCCATGACGTATGACCACCATGCTCCTGTGTCAAGTTCTATCGCTAAGGCAGTACTTGAGGAAATCAAAGGACGTACCGATTTGGTATAAAAAACAATAAACTGGATGGAAGGTGCCGGTTAGCGAATGACTCTTAATCGGTATACCTTCTTTCCTTTTCATTAATCATCAAATTAATAAAACAATGAGTCAGAAAATCAGAATTAAACTGAAATCTTACGACCACAACTTGGTAGACAAGTCGGCTGAGAAGATTGTGAAGACAGTGAAAGTGACAGGTGCGATTGTGAGCGGTCCGATACCTCTCCCTACGCACAAGCGTATTTTTACGGTGAACCGTTCGACTTTCGTGAACAAGAAGTCTCGTGAACAGTTCGAGTTGTCTTCTTACAAGAGATTGATTGATATCTACAGTTCTACTGCTAAGACTGTGGATGCGTTGATGAAGCTTGAATTGCCAAGCGGTGTAGAAGTAGAAATTAAAGTTTAGTACTATTAAAAATTAACTGAAATGCCAGGATTATTAGGAAAGAAAATCGGAATGACATCCGTATTCAGTGCCGATGGTAAGAATGTTCCATGCACTGTTATCGAAGCTGGTCCTTGTGTAGTAACTCAGATTAAGAGTGTGGAAAAAGACGGTTATGCTGCTGTTCAGCTTGGTTTCCAGGAAGCTAAGGAGAAGAATACGACAGCTCCTCTTATGGGACACTTCAAGAAGGCAGGTACTACTCCCAAGAGACACTTGGCCGAGTTCACAGGTTTCGAACAAGAGTTGAATTTAGGTGACACCGTTACGGTAGACATGTTTGAAGGAACCGTTTACGTAGATGTAATCGGAACTTCAAAAGGTAAAGGCTTCCAGGGTGTAGTTAAGCGTCATGGTTTCGGTGGTGTAGGTCAGACTACTCATGGTCAGCACAACCGTGCCCGTAAGCCCGGTTCTATCGGTGCTTGTTCTTATCCCGCTAAAGTTTTCAAAGGCTTGCGTATGGGCGGTCAAATGGGTAACGAGCGTGTAACTGCACAAAATTTGCAAGTATTAAAAGTAATTCCGGAACACAATCTGCTCCTTATTAAAGGTTCGGTGCCCGGTTACAAAGGTTCAATCGTAATAATTGAAAAGTAATGGAAGTTAGTGTATTAAATATCAAGGGTGAAGATACCGGAAGAAAAGTTCTTCTGAATGATTCTATCTTCAATATCGAGCCTAATGACCATGTGATTTATCTTGACGTAAAGCAGTATTTGGCTAACCAGCGTCAGGGTACGGCTAAGTCGAAGGAAAGAAGTGAAGTGAGCGGTTCTACCCGTAAGTTAGGTCGCCAGAAAGGTGGTGGCGGTGCCCGTCGCGGTGATATCAACTCTCCCGTATTGGTAGGTGGTGGTCGTGTATTCGGTCCTAAGCCTCGTGATTACGGTTTCAAATTGAATAAGAAGGTTAAGGTTTTGGCTCGTAAGTCAGCTCTGTCTTACAAGGCGAAAGAGAATGCAATTGTGGTGGTTGAGGACTTTACTATGGAAGCTCCGAAGACTAAGCAATTTGTAGAAATTATAAATAATCTTAAAGTTGATGGCAAGAAAGCCTTGTTCGTTTTACCGGGTGCAAATAAAAACGTATATTTGTCAGCTCGTAACATCGAACGTGTTAATGTTATGACTGCGGCTGCGCTGAATACTTATAAGGTATTGAACGCAGACGTTATGGTTGTGACTGAAAACTCGCTTAAAGTTGTCGACGAAATCTTAACCAAATAAGGAATAGAGAACCATTATGGGATATATTATTAAACCGTTGGTCACTGAGAAGATGACCGCAATTACAGAGAAGCAGAATAAATTCGGCTTCATTGTTCGTCCTGAGGCTAATAAATTGGAAATTAGGAAAGAAGTCGAAGCTTTGTACAATGTTACTGTAGTAGCGGTGAATACTTGCAGATATGCAGGTAAATCCAAGAGCCGTTACACTAAGTCTGGTCTTATTCAGGGTCGTACGAATGCTTACAAAAAGGCAATTGTGACTTTGAAGGAAGGCGAAACTATTGATTTTTACAGCAATATTTAAATAAAAGATGGCAGTACGTAAATTTAAGCCCACAACACCAGGGCAGAGACACAAGATTATTGGTACTTTTGAAGAGATTACTGCATCGGTACCAGAAAAGTCTCTTGTATATGGCAAACGTTCAACAGGTGGTCGTAACAATGTCGGTAAGATGACAATGCGCTATTTGGGCGGCGGTCACAAGAGAAAGTTCCGTTTGATTGATTTCAAGAGAGAGAAAGATGGTGTTCCAGCTGTAGTGAAGACGATTGAATACGATCCGAACCGTTCGGCTCGTATTGCTTTGTTGTTTTACGCAGATGGTGAAAAACGTTATATTATTGCTCCTAACGGCTTGCAAGTAGGCAGCACGTTGATGTCTGGAAAGGATGCAGCGCCTGAGATTGGTAATGCACTTCCTTTGGAGAACATCCCGGTCGGTACCGTAATTCACAATATCGAATTGCGTCCCGGTCAAGGTGCCTTGCTCGTTCGCTCTGCCGGTAATTTTGCACAGTTGACTTCTCGTGAGGGACGTTATTGTGTCATTAAGTTGCCTTCAGGTGAGACTCGTCAGATTCTTAGTGCTTGTAAGGCTACTGTCGGTAGCGTAGGTAACTCAGATCATGCGTTGGAAAGTTCTGGTAAAGCCGGACGCTCTCGTTGGTTGGGTCGCCGTCCTCATAACCGTGGTGTGGTTATGAACCCGGTTGATCACCCGATGGGTGGTGGTGAAGGCCGTCAGTCCGGAGGACACCCGCGTTCACGCAAGGGATTGTATGCTAAGGGCTTGAAGACAAGAGCTCCGAAAAAGCAGTCCAACAAGTATATTATCGAAAGATGTAATAAGAAGTAACAAGTAAATCTGAGTAAATTATGAGTCGTTCATTAAAAAAAGGTCCATACATCGAAGTAAAGCTCGAAAAGAAAGTTCTCGCAATGAATGAGAGCGGTAAGAAGAGCGTGGTAAAGACTTGGGCCAGAGCTTCAATGATATCTCCTGATTTTGTAGGTCATACAATTGCAGTTCACAACGGAAATAAGTTTATTCCTGTTTACGTTACTGAGAATATGGTTGGACACAAGTTGGGTGAGTTTGCCCCTACGCGTAAGTTCGGTGGCCATGCTGGTAACAAGAAGAAGTAAGCAGGTTGATTATTTGAAATAATAAAGTAATTATATAAATGGGAGCAAGAAAGAAAATTGCGGCTGAAAAAAGAAAAGAAGCCCTCAAAACCCAGTATTTTGCTAAGTTGCAGAATGTGCCTTCCTCTCCGCGCAAGATGAGATATGTGGTGGATATGATTCGCGGCATGGAGGTGAACAGAGCACTTGGTACTTTGAAGTTCTCTTCAAAGGCTGCTTCTGCCGATGTAGAGAAGTTGTTGCGCTCTGCTATTGCAAACTGGGAACAAAAGAACGAACGTAAGGCCGAAGACGGTGAATTGTTCGTGACAAAGATTTATGTTGACGGTGGCGCTACGTTAAAGAGAATGAGACCGGCTCCACAAGGTAGAGGTTATAGAATTCGCAAACGTTCAAATCACGTGACTTTGTTCGTAGGCACTAAAACTAATGATTAATTAAAAATAGTATGGGACAGAAAGTAAATCCGATAAGCAACCGATTAGGTATTATTAGAGGTTGGGATTCTAACTGGTACGGTGGCAAGGACTTTGGTGATTCTTTGTTGGAGGACAGCAAGATTCGTAAGTACTTGAACGCTCGTTTGGCTCAGGCTAGCGTATCTAGAATCGTTATTGAACGTACGCTGAAACTCGTGACGATTACAGTTTGTACTGCGCGTCCGGGATTGATCATTGGTAAAGGTGGCCAGGAAGTTGATAAGTTGAAGGAGGAATTGAAGAAGATTACGGATAAGGATATCCAAATCAATATCTTCGAGATTAAGAAGCCGGAACTTGATGCTGTGATTGTGGCTAATAACATCGCCCGTCAGGTAGAAGGTAAGATTGCTTATCGTCGTGCTATCAAAATGGCTATTGCCAATACGATGAGAAGTGGTGCTGAGGGTATCAAAATATTGATATCAGGCCGTTTGAATGGTGCTGAAATGGCGCGTTCTGAGATGTATAAGGAAGGACGTACTCCGTTGCACACCTTCCGTGCGGATATAGATTATTGCCAGGCTGAAGCCTTGACGAAAGTCGGTTTGTTGGGCATTAAGGTATGGATCTGCCGCGGTGAGGTGTATGGCAAACGTGATTTGGCTCCGAATTTTGCTCAGACGAAAGAGAATAGCCGTGGTGGCAACGGTGGCAAGAACTTCCGTAAGAAGAAGAACATTAATCGTTAAATTTGAATTTTAGGAATTATGTTACAACCGAAAAGAACAAAATATAGAAGACCGCAGAAGGGCCGTTGCAAAGGTAATGCTCAGCGCGGTAACCAATTGGCTTTCGGAACGTTCGGTATTAAGTCTCTCGAAACACACTGGATTACCGGTCGTCAGATAGAGGCTGCCCGTATTGCTGTGACCCGTTACATGCAGCGTGAAGGTCAGATTTGGATTCGTATCTTCCCTGATAAGCCTGTAACGAAGAAACCGGCTGATGTACGTATGGGTAAAGGTAAGGGAGACCCCGTGGGATATGTATTCCCTATTACTCCGGGACGTATTATTTTTGAGGTGGAAGGTGTCTCTTATGAGATTGCAAAGGAGGCTTTGCGTCTTGCTGCGCAGAAACTTCCGGTTACAACTAAGTTTATTGTTAGACGTGATTACGATAAAAACGCTTGATTATGAAGATTGCAGAAATTAGAGAATTAGCGACCAATGAATTGGCTGAGCGTATTCAGACAGAAGAAGCGAATTACACTCAGATGCTGTTAAACCATTCTGTCTCTCCGTTGGAGAATCCTGCACAGATTAAGGCTGCACGTCGTAATATTGCCCGTATGAAGACCGTATTGCGTCAGAGAGAACTTAACAAATAATAATGGTCCACATGGAAGCTAGAAATTTAAGAAAGACAAGAACAGGTGTTGTAATCAGCGACAAAATGGATAAGACCATTGTTGTAGCTGCTAAGTTTAAAGAGAAACACCCGATTTATGGTAAGTTCGTTTCCAAGACGAAGAAATACCATGCTCATGACGAGAAGAATGACTGTCACGTTGGTGATACTGTGTTGATTATGGAGACTCGTCCTTTGAGCAAGACGAAGACTTGGAGAGTTGTAGAAATCGTAGAAAGAGCTAAGTAATTATGATACAAGCAGAATCTAGATTAGTTGTTGCAGATAATAGCGGTGCTCGTGAAGCTCTTTGTATCCGCGTTTTAGGCGGAACGAGAAGACGTTATGCTTCTGTAGGTGATGTGATTGTTGTCTCTGTCAAGAGCGTCATTCCGTCAAGTGATATTAAAAAAGGTGCAGTATCAAAGGCTTTGATTGTACGTACTAAAAAGGAGATCCGTCGTGCTGACGGTTCGTATATCCGTTTTGATGATAATGCCTGCGTTCTTCTGAATAACGCTGGTGAATTGAGAGGAAGTCGTATTTTCGGCCCGGTTGCCCGTGAGTTGCGTGCTGCAAACATGAAAGTCGTTTCTTTGGCACCTGAAGTACTTTAATTTTAAGAAATAAAGTAATGAGTAAGTTACATATTAAAAAAGGCGATACAGTTTACGTAAATGCCGGTGAAGACAAAGGCCGGACTGGTAAGGTGTTGAAGGTGTTTGTGGATAAACGCCGTGCCATCGTAGAAGGTCTGAATATGGTTTCTAAGAGCCAGAAGCCGAGCGCAAAGAATCCTCAGGGAGGTATTGTAAAGCAAGAGGCTCCTATTCATATTTCAAACTTGAACGTTGTGGACCCGAAGACTGGCAAACCGACGCGTATTGGTAGAAAATTAAATGCTGACGGAAAGTTGGTTCGTTATGCTAAAAAATCAGGAGAGGAGATTAAGTAATGGGAAATACTGCGAGCCTTAAAAAAGAATATGCAGAGCGTATTGCTCCTGCTTTGATGAAACAGTTCAATTATACTTCTGCTATGCAGATTCCGGTACTCAAGAAGATTGTGATCAATCAGGGATTGGGTATGGCTACTGCTGATAAGAAAATCATTGATGTGGCTATTAATGAAATTTCGGCTATCACAGGCCAGAAAGCAGTGGCTACTGTTTCAAAGAAAGACGTTGCAAACTTCAAATTGCGTAAAAAGATGCCAATCGGTGTAATGGTGACATTGCGTCGTGAAAGAATGTATGAGTTCTTGGAGAAGTTGATTCGTGTGGCTTTGCCTCGTATCCGTGACTTCAAAGGTATCGAAAGCAAGTTTGACGGTCGTGGAAACTATACTTTGGGTGTTCAGGAACAGATTATCTTCCCGGAAATCAATATCGATTCGATTGATAGAATTCTTGGTATGAACATTACGTTCGTAACTACTGCTAAGACTGACGAAGAAGGTTATGCCTTGCTCAAAGAGTTTGGTCTGCCTTTTAAAAATGCTAAAAACGATTAATACAATATGGCAAAAGAATCAATGAAGGCTCGTGAAGTTAAGAGAGCCAAGATGGTAGCTAAGTATGCCGAGAAGCGTGCCGCTTTGAAGAAAATCGTGAATACAGGTGATCCCGTTGAAGCTTTTGAGGCAGCTCAGAAGTTGCAGCGGATTCCGAAGAATGCAAATCCTATTCGTTTGCACAACCGTTGTAAGTTGACGGGACGTCCGAAAGGTTATATGCGTCAATTCGGAATATCACGTATCCAATTCCGCGAGATGGCTTCAAGTGGTTTGATTCCGGGCGTAAAAAAGTCAAGCTGGTAATTTATTATTTAATATTGTCGGGAGAGTCCCGATTAATTAATTCTTATATAAAATGACAGATCCAATAGCAGATTATTTGACGCGTTTGAGAAACGCCATTCAAGCTAAACACAGAGTGGTTGAAGTTCCTGCGTCGAATTTGAAAAAGGAAATCACCAAGATCCTTTTTGAGAAGGGCTATATCTTGAACTATAAGTTCGTTGAAGATGGTCCTCAAGGTACAATCAAGGTAGCACTGAAGTACGATTCAGTGAACAAGGTCAACGCGATTAAGAAGTTGATCCGTGTATCTACACCGGGTATGCGTAAGTATACCGGTTATAAGGATATGCCGAGAGTAATTAACGGATTGGGTATTGCTATCATATCTACATCTAAAGGTGTAATGACTGACAAGGAAGCTTCTGACCTGAAGATTGGTGGTGAAGTACTTTGTTATGTATATTAATTGGAGGATATAATATGTCTAGAATAGGAAAATTACCGATTAGCATTCCTGCAGGCGTTACAGTATCTGTGAATGATGAGAATGTGGTTTCTGTAAAGGGACCGAAAGGAGAGATGAGTCAGGCTGTACATCCTTCAATCAAAGTTGAGATTGTTGATTCTGAGATTGTTTTTACCATTGATGAGCAGAATGATTCTGTGGAAATGAAGCAGAAGCAAGCTTTCCACGGTTTGTATCGTTCTTTGGTTCATAATATGGTTGTAGGTGTTTCAGAAGGTTATGTGAAGAAGTTGGAACTTGTGGGTGTGGGTTTCCGTGCCAGCAATCAGGGCAACTTGATTGAGTTTGCATTGGGGTACACGCACAATATCTTCCTTCAGTTGCCGAAAGAAATCAAAGTAGAGACAAAATCTGAGAGAAATCAGAATCCTCTTATCATATTGGAGTCTTGCGACAAGCAATTGTTGGGACAAGTTTGTGCTAAAATTCGTTCTTTCCGTATGCCTGAACCATATAAAGGAAAAGGTGTTTTGTTCGTTGGCGAGCAGATTCGTAGAAAGTCTGGTAAGTCAGCTGGTGCTAAGTAATTTTAAAACAGTAAGATTATGATAACGAAATTAGAAAGACGAATCAAAATCAAGTATAGAGTACGCAATAAGATTTCAGGTACTACTGAACGTCCGCGTATGTCAGTGTTTAGAAGTAACAAGCAAATCTATGTTCAGATAATTAACGATACGACCGGAACTACTTTGGTAGCGGCTTCTTCTTTGGGTATGGAAACGATGCCGAAGAAAGAACAAGCTGCAAAAGTAGGGGAGTTGATTGCTAAAAAGGCTTTGGAAGCAGGTATTACTACTGTTGTTTTCGATCGTAACGGTTACTTGTATCACGGTAGAGTGAAAGAAGTTGCAGACGCTGCACGTAACGGTGGACTTAAATTTTAAAGGATTATGGCAATTAATAGAGTAAAGATAAGCAGTGATATCGAATTAAAAGACAGATTGGTTGCTATCAATCGTGTTACCAAGGTAACTAAGGGTGGTAGAACGTTTACTTTCGCTGCCATTGTTGTAGTTGGTAATGGTAATGGTATCATTGGTTGGGGACTTGGTAAGGCTGGAGAAGTAACAGCAGCCATTGCCAAAGGCGTGGAAGCAGCCAAGAAGAATCTGGTGAAAGTTCCCGTTTTGAATGGTACTGTGCCTCACGAGCAGGAAGCAAAGTTCGGTGGTGCTGAAGTATTCATCAAGCCTGCATCAACCGGAACAGGTGTGGTAGCAGGTGGTGCCATGCGTGCAGTGTGCGAGAGCGTGGGTATAACGGACTGTCTGGCTAAGTCTAAGGGTTCGTCTAATCCTCACAATTTGGTGAAAGCTACGATTTTGGCCTTGGCTGAAATGCGTGATGCCAAGATGATTGCACAGAACCGTGGTGTGAATTTGGATAAAGTATTTAGAGGATAAGGAGGTTTTTATGGCAACTATAAAAGTGAAGCAAATCAAAAGTAGAATTGGTGCTCCGAAAGACCAGAAAAGAACACTTGATACTTTGGGATTGAGAAAAATCAATCAGGTAGTTGAAGTAGAAGACACTCCCTCAACTCGCGGTATGGTTCAGAAATTGCACCATCTGGTAGTCGTCGTAGATTAATTATTTACTATTAAACTGATACGAAATGAAATTAAATACTTTAAAACCAGCTTGTGGTTCGGTTAAGACTCGTAAAAGAGTAGGGCGTGGTGCCGGTTCCGGTTTAGGTGGCACTTCAACCCGCGGTCACAAGGGTGCGAAGGCTAGATCTGGTTATAAGAAGAAGATCGGTTTCGAAGGTGGTCAGATGCCTTTGCAACGTCGCTTGCCGAAATTCGGTTTCAAGAACATCAATAGAGTGGAGTATAAGGCTGTAAACCTTGATGCTATCCAGGCTTTGGCTACTGCTAAGAATCTGGAGAAAATCACTTTGGCTGATATCGTAGCTGCCGGTTTGGCTTCTGCCAAGCAGTTGGTTAAGATTTTGGGTAATGGTCAGCTTACTTCTAAAGTTGATGTAGAAGCGAACGCATTCTCTAAGAGTGCAGAAGCAGCTATCCAGGCTGCCGGTGGTAACGCTACAAAACTTTGATTCGATGAAGAAGTTAATAGAAACCTTTAAGAACATATGGATGATTGAGGATCTTAGACAAAGGATCCTCATCACCATTCTGTTTATTGCAATCTATCGTTTGGGGTCGTTTGTGGTCCTGCCGGGAATTGACCCATCTCAACTGACAGCGTTGCGTACGCAGACGGAAGCTGGATTGATGTCTTTGCTGAATATGTTCTCTGGAGGTGCATTTTCTAACGCATCTATTTTTGCGTTGGGAATCATGCCTTATATTTCTGCGTCCATTGTGATACAGTTGTTAGGCATTGCGGTTCCCGCTTTTCAGAAGATGCAGCGTGAAGGTGAGAGCGGCCGGCGTAAGATGAACCAGTACACGCGTTATTTGACCATACTTATCCTGTTAGTGCAAGCTCCTGCATATTTGACAAACCTGAAGATGCAGTCTGCCGGAGCATTGAGTCCTGCTATTAGTTGGACTACTTTCATGATCACTTCGACGATTATTCTGGCAGCCGGTAGTATGTTTATTCTCTGGTTAGGTGAGCGTATTACAGACAAGGGCATTGGTAATGGCGTGTCATTAATCATCATGATTGGTATTATTGCCCGTCTGCCGGAGGCATTTGGTCAGGAGTTCGTTGCACGTTTGAATAATTTGAGTGGTGGTGGTCTTTTGATGTTCATCGTAGAGGTAGTGATACTTCTATTTGTCGTTTGCGCAGCAATATTGTTGGTGCAAGGTACGAGAAAGATTCCGGTGCAATATGCTAAGCGTGTAGTCGGTGGCCAGCAATTCGGTGGAGCCCGTCAGTACATTCCTTTGAAGCTTTTTGCTGCGAATGTGATGCCGATAATCTTTGCTCAGGCTTTGATGTTCATCCCTATTACGCTGATTGGTTTCACGTCTGTTGACCAGGCTACTCCGTTTATGCAAATGATGGTAGACCATACGAGTGTATTGTACAATGTGATTTTTGCTTTGCTAATCATTGCATTTACATATTTCTATACTGCCATCACGTTGAATCCTACGCAGATGGCGGAGGATATGAAGCGTAATAATGGTTTTATTCCTGGTATTAAGCCGGGTAAGGCTACGGCCGAATACATAGACCAGATTATGTCACGTATCACTTTGCCGGGTTCGTTGGCCTTGGCAATCATAGCTTGTATGCCTGCGTTTGCCGGATTGTTGAATGTGAAGGCGGAGTTTGCACAGTTTTTCGGAGGAACTTCCCTGCTTATTTTGGTAGGTGTGGTTTTGGATACTTTGCAGCAGATAGAAAGCCATTTGTTGATGAGACACTATGATGGCTTGTTGAGTTCGGGGCGAATTCACGGTCGTTCAGGTATGTCTGCTTATTAAGTTTTATCTGATATGATATTTCTTAAGACAGAGGATGAAATAGAGTTGATGCGGGCTGCTAACATGTTAGTGGCTGACACGTTGACCGAGATTGCTAAGAATATCCGCCCTGGGGTAACAACAAAACAGTTGGATGCCTTGGCCGAGGAGTTCATTAGGGATCATGGGGCGATGCCTACCTTTAAGGGTTTTCCAAACCCTTATGGAGGACCGTTTCCGGCATCAATTTGCACATCTGTCAATGACGAGGTGGTGCATGGTGTCCCGAATGACAGGCCGCTTGAAGAGGGAGACATTGTCTCTGTCGATTGTGGTACTTTGTTGGACGGATATAATGGTGATTCTTGTTATACCTTTTGTGTAGGGGAAGTTTCCGAAGAAGTCAAGAGACTTCTGAAAGTAACGAAAGAATCTCTTTATTTGGGAATCGAGGCAGCTTTGGCCGGAAAGAGAATCGGTGATATCGGTTGTGCCGTGCAAAATCATTGTGAATCCAATGGCTATGGAGTGGTCAGAGAGTTTGTCGGGCATGGTATCGGGAAAGAGATGCATGAAGAACCGGCAGTTCCCAATTACGGCAGAAGAGGTAATGGCACGTTAATCAAGAATGGTTTGTGCATTGCTATCGAGCCCATGATCACTTTAGGATCTCCCAAAATCGGGATGATGCCAGACCGTTGGACAATCAAGACTTGTGATGGCAAGTGTGCGGCACATTTCGAGCATACGATAGCCATTCATCACGGGAAGGCTGATATTTTATCTTCGTTTGAAGGAATAGAAAGAATAGAAGGAAAATTATATTAAGTATGGCGAAACAGTCAGCAATTGAGCAAGATGGTGTGATTATAGAAGCTCTTTCTAACGCAATGTTTAGAGTAGAGTTGGAGAATGGGCATGAGATTACGGCTCATATTTCCGGGAAAATGAGAATGCATTATATAAAGATTCTGCCCGGTGATAAGGTTCGGGTGGAGATGAGTCCTTATGATCTTTCTAAAGGTCGCATTGTATTTAGATATAAATAAAAAAGCAAAAATATGAAAACAAGAGCATCTTTAAAAAAACGTACTCCGGAGTGCAAGATTGTACGTCGCAAAGGACGTTTGTATGTTATTAACAAAAAGAACCCTAAGTTTAAAATGCGTCAGGGCTAATATTTTATAGCAAAAAGAAATAAAATAAGTATATGGCAATAAGAATTGTAGGTGTAGATTTGCCTCAGAATAAGAGAGGTGAAATTGCTTTGACTTATATTTATGGTATAGGTCGTAGTAGTTCAGCAAAAATCCTTGCAAAAGCCGGTGTCGACAAAGACATTAAGGTAAAAGACTGGACTGATGAGCAGGCTGGTAATATACGTGCCGTGATTGGTGCTGAATACAAAGTAGAAGGTGATCTTCGTTCTGAAATTCAGTTGAACATCAAGCGACTGATGGATATCGGTTGTTATCGTGGTGTTCGCCACCGTTTAGGTTTGCCGGTTCGCGGTCAGAGCACGAAGAACAATGCTCGTACGCGTAAGGGCAAGAAGAAGACAGTTGCAAACAAGAAAAAAGCTACTAAATAATAATTAGATATGGCAAAAAAAACAGTCGCAGCTAAGAAAAGAAATGTGAAAGTTGATGCTATGGGACAGTTGCATGTTCATAGCTCATTCAACAATATCATTGTGTCTTTAGCAAACAGTGAGGGTCAGGTGATTTCATGGTCCTCTGCCGGTAAGATGGGATTCCGCGGTTCGAAGAAGAACACTCCCTATGCAGCTCAGATGGCTGCCCAGGATTGTGCGAAGGTTGCATTCGATCTTGGCTTGAGAAAGGTAAAGGCTTATGTGAAAGGGCCGGGTAACGGACGTGAGTCTGCTATTCGTACCATACATGGTGCAGGTATTGAGGTGACGGAGATTATTGATGTTACTCCATTGCCACACAACGGTTGTCGTCCTCCTAAGAGAAGAAGAGTTTAATAAGAGATAACCCATAATAACAGTAGGGATTCCAACGATTTTCAAGGGCTTCATTTCCTTTCTGTAGTCGCGGCTGCAATGACTTGGGATTCCTGCAAGAACCTTTAAAAATTAGAACTTAAAATGGCTAGATATACTGGACCAAAATCAAGAATTGCTCGTCGTTTCGGTGAGGCTATATTCGGACCGGACAAGGTGTTGTCAAAAAGAAACTTCCCTCCCGGTCAACATGGAAACAACAGAAGAAAGAAAACTTCTGAGTATGGTGTCATGTTAGCTGAAAAGCAGAAGGCTAAATATACTTACGGTGTTTTGGAGAAACAGTTCCGTAATATGTTTGAGAAGGCTGCCCGTACAAGCGGTATTACCGGTGAGATTCTTTTGCAGAACTTAGAGTGTCGTTTGGACAATGTCGTTTATCGTTTGGGAATTGCTCCTACTCGTGCGGCAGCCCGTCAGTTGGTGGGACATAAGCACATCATCGTAGACGGTGAAGTGGTGAATATCCCTTCATACGCTGTTAAGCCTGGTCAGATTATCGGTGTTCGCGAGAAATCTAAGTCTTTGGAAGTTATTGCCAACGCTTTGGCTGGTTTCAACCACAGCAAATATCCTTGGATAGAGTGGGATGAGAATACCAAGTCCGGCAAGTTACTCCACAAGCCGGAACGTGCAGACATTCCAGAGAACATTAAGGAGCAGTTGATCGTTGAGTTGTACTCTAAATAATAATTAAGATAATGGCGATATTAGCATTTCAAAAACCTGATAAAGTATTAATGTTGGAGGCGGATGACAAATACGGCAAGTTCGAATTTCGTCCGTTGGAACCCGGTTTCGGTATTACTGTTGGTAATGCTTTGCGCCGTATTCTTCTTTCATCCCTTGAGGGATATGCTATCAATACCATGCGTATTGCGGGGGTAGAGCACGAGTTTGCTTCAGTTCCCGGAGTAAAAGAAGATGTTACCAACATTATCTTGAACCTCAAGCAAGTACGGTTCAAGAAGATAGTAGAAGAATTCGAGAATGAGAAAGTGAGTATCACGGTAGAGAATACGACTGAATTCAAGGCCGGAGATATTAACAAGTATCTGACTGGATTTGAAGTGTTAAACCCTGAATTAGTTATTTGCCATTTAGATGCCAAAGCAACGATGCAGATTGAGTTGTCCATTAACAAAGGTCGGGGGTACGTTCCATCTGATGAGAACCGTATCTTCTGTACTGATGTGAATGTGATTCCAATCGATTCAATTTACACTCCGATTAGAAATGTTAAGTACGCTGTTGAAAACTATCGTGTAGAGCAGAAGACTGACTACGAGAAACTCGTTCTTGAAATTTCTACTGATGGTTCCATTCACCCGAAGGACACCCTGAAAGAGGCTGCAAAAATCCTGATTTATCACTTCATGTTGTTCTCTGACGAGAAGATTACATTGGAGAATTCCGATGGTGAGGGCAATGAAGAGTTCGATGAAGAGGTGTTGCACATGCGTCAACTTCTGAAGACCAAGTTGGTAGACATGGATCTTTCTGTCCGTGCCTTGAACTGTCTGAAAGCCGCAGATGTGGAAACGTTGGGCGACTTGGTGCAGTTTAACAAGACCGACTTGTTGAAGTTCAGAAACTTCGGTAAGAAATCGCTCACTGAGCTTGATGATTTGCTAGAGAGTCTGAATCTGTCGTTTGGAACTGATATTTCTAAGTATAAATTAGATAAAGATTAATAAACAATGAGACATAATAAAAAATTCAATCATTTGAGTCGTACTGCATCCCACAGACAAGCGATGTTAGCCAATATGGCCATCTCTCTGATCATGCACAAAAGAATCACTACGACTCTTGCAAAGGCCAAGGCTTTGAAGAAATACGTGGAGCCGTTGATTACAAAGTCTAAGGACGATACTACTAATTCTCGTCGTGTCGTTTTCAGCTATTTGCAGAACAAGTATGCCGTAACAGAGTTGTTCAAGGAAATCTCTGTGAAAGTGGCTGACCGTCCGGGTGGTTATACCCGTATCATCAAGACCGGTTTCCGTCAGGGTGACAACGCAGCGATGTGTTTCATCGAATTGGTGGACTATGATGAGAACATGGCTAAGCAAGCTACGAAGAAGACTCGTACGCGTCGTTCCAAGAAGTCTGCGGCCAAGGCTGAAGAGGCTCCTGCGGCCGAAGCACCGGCAGCAGAAACTGCGACAGAAACACCTGCAAGCGCCGAATAATTTAATTTGCTATAAGAGAAAAAGCCGTCCGGAACTCCGGGCGGCTTTTTTCATGCCTGCTCTTTTAATTTGTACGTGAGGGATATTTTTGTCGTCCGGTTTTCCTGCACATAGGAAAGGGCGTAAGAGGAAATGTGTTGTTGTAAAGAATTTGTATTTCTTGATATTTCTGTTTATCAGCTTCTTACGTGTCTGAAATCATTCGCCTGAGAACGGAAAATCATTCTCAGGCGAACGAAAAATCAATTGCCTGAGAACGATTTTTCATTTGCCTGAGAGTCGTTTAAGATATAACTTTTTCTTTTGAGATTTTGTGCTATTAGCTTAAAATATGTACCTTTACGGGACTAAACATTATACCTAATAATATGAAAAGAAACTTATTCATGTGTTTGTGTCTTGCGTCGAGTCTGCACGGTTGGGCGCAAGTGGATATATCCGATTACTTCTTGGAAAACCACGGTTTTGATACGAATTTCAACTACGATGCCCGGCAAACGGGCAATGTTCCCGGAGATGTCATAAACGAAGTCCATGGTTGGACGAACGAGACCACGGCCACTTATACCGTGGCCGGCACGTTTGCTTATAATCCAGGCGTGACGTTCAACAACAGCTCCGCGCTGCCGGCTTTAGGGTACGAAGGCTCGGAAGGCGGTGCGCTCGGATTGACGACGGGTTGGGGCATGCAGCTTGTGTATTCCCAAAGTGTGACCCTTCCTAAAGGAACTTACCGTTTGTCTTCGGCTTATTATAACGTGGGTACGTCCGGTGCCGGAAACAGCCTGTTGGCCTGGCTGCCGGATAACGGAACCGCTACGGTTTCCGACGTGAAAAATTTCCCCGTGAAGTCGTGGAAAACGGACGAGCTTATTTTTACGCTTACGGCACAAGCCACCGGAAAGATACGCATCGGTTTTGCGGCCAACGAGGGGGTAGGGTCGGCCAACCATGCCAAGATTTTGGTGGACTACGTGAAATTGCTCTGCGACGACATGGACAAGGGCGGTTTGGAAACTGCCCTTTCGGCGGCGCGGGCAGCTTACGGCGACGGCTCGGGTGTGTATGCCGAAGAATTGAAAGCTGCGATAGACGAAGCGCAGACGGTCTATGAAGACGAGCATGTCGCAGTTACGGATATTTTGGCCTTGACACAACGATTGACGGAGGCTACGCAGACTTACCAATATAAAAACGCATCGCCGGAGCATCCACTGACCATGACTTCGCGCATCGTGAATCCCAATTTCGAGGACGGTACGACCGGTTGGGAAAACGATGGGATGCTCACGCAGACCAACACGAGTTTTCCGGGCAAATCCGGTACTACTTATTTGGAGCGTTGGGTGAACATCGGGTCCAGAGTGCCGGATGTTGGTATCCGGCAGACGTTGGAAGGCATTCCCGACGGGAAGTACCGCCTGCGTGCTGCCGTGGGCAATATCCAGCAGAACGGCGCGAACAGCACGGTGAATGCCGGAGAGAAGCAAACGGGCGTTACTTTGTATGCCGGGATTTATGACATGCCGGTGGATACGATGAAGGCCCACAAAGACCTCTACTTTACGGTGGTGGACGAGCAAGTCACCATCGGGTTCAAGGCCGAAAACGCCACAGGCAACTGGATTTGTCTCGACAACATCCGCCTGTATTATCTCGGCGCGAACACCCCGGATGATTATGCGGCTTATTTGTCGCGTTATGCCGATGATGTCCGTGAGGAATTGCAGGCGAAACATATCCAGTCTGCGGTCCGCCAGGCGGTGGAAGCAGCCATAGAAGCAGCCGAAAAAGCCGCGGCGGCGGAGAATCCGGATGAAAAAGCCATGGCGGAAGCGAAAGCCGCCTTGGACGAAGCCGTGACGGCCATCGAGACCTCGGCGGCCGTCTATGATGTCTTGGCCGACGTACTCCGCTATGCCGGACAAGTGAAGGACTGGTATGAAGAAGACGAGGAAAAGCGGGGAAAGATGGAGACGGCCATCCAAGCTGCACAGGAGGTTTGGGAGAATACGGAACAGACCGAGGAACAAATCCGCTCGGCCGCACAGGCTTTGCAGGATGTCACGCAGACGGTAGACAAGAAAGTCTATACGGCCCAGTGGTTGATGGGAGATGTCAACGACCCAGACAATGCTTATTATATCGGGCGTACGCGCCAGTCGAAGAATTGGATACTGTTTTGGGAAAAAGGTTACGGTGAGAACCCTTCCGTGTTTACGTGCGGCAACCATACGATAGACATAGACGAGGTACTGAGGAATGCCGAAATCGCTTTCGATTTCTATACCAATTCGCTGAAGTTCATCCGTCGGGGCAAGTCGAAGACCGACACTTATAAGATGGTCATCCGCCTGCGTTATGACCCTACTGCGTGGGAAGCTTCCGGTTCGGGCGTGGACGACCTGATCGGTTTGCTCACCCTTACGCCTTGGGCCGCCCCGTCGCGCAACTGGCAGACGCTTTACCACGAGATAGGCCACTGTTTCCAATACCAAGTGCATTGCGACAACGGCGACCGGAACGGCTGGATGTATGAACCCGGAGGGGGCAAGGGATGTGCATTTTGGGAGCAGTGCGCACAATGGCAGGCCTATAAAATCATGCCGGCCGACCAGTTCAACAACGAATGGTTCGACGGCTACCTGCAAAACGTGCACAAGCATATCTTGCACGAATCGCCGCGTTACAACAACTATTTCATACAAGATTACTGGTGTTACAAGCACGGGATGGACTTCATGGGGCGGCTTTGGAACCAGAGCCGGAACCCGGAGGATGCCGTCGAGGCTTATATGCGCCTCACGGGAATCACGGACAGCGAGTTCAATGACGAAATGTACGACTGTGCGGCCCGTTTCGCCACTTGGGACATTCCGGCCTTGGAAGAGTACGGGGCAGCCAAAGTGGACAGCCGTCCCTTGCCCGCCATGCTCAAGGTGGCCGATAATTACTGGCGCATCAGCCCCTCTGCGGCTCCTGAGAATACGGGGCACAACATCATCCGGCTGAATTTGCCCCGGAGGACCGCTGCGAGGGTGTCCGCTTGTTTCGAAGGCCTGAACCGCCAGGAGGGCTATCGGGTGAAGAATGCGACCTACGCAGAGTGGCGTTATGGCTTTGTGGCGTTGCTTAAAGATGGCAGCCGGGTGTATGGCGACATGGGAAAGTCTGTGTACGGCACCCCGAAGGACACGATATTCTTCGATAGTCCGGTGGACTGCAAACGGCTTTACTTTGTGGTGAGCGGAGGCCCGAAGAAATATTGGCGGAAAGTGTGGGACGACAATGACGCGAACGACGAACAGTGGCCCTATCAGGTAAAGTTCGGCAATACGAACCGTTACGGGTCGGCCAACCTTCCGGACGAGACGGGGATAGGCGAAGTGGCGACGGACGCGTCCGTGCCTGTCGTGTCGGTGTCCGGACGCACGTTGCGCGTGGAGCCGTCGCCCGTGGCGGCAGAGGTACGTGTCGCTGCGCTCTCCGGTGTCTGCGTGGCGGACTTCCCGTGTGGGGCGTCAGTGGTAGAGACTCCCTTGTCTCCCGGTTTCTATATCGTCCAAGTGTTGTCGGCCGACGGGCGCAACTTGGTGACGAAGAAAGTCGTGGTAAGGTAAAGACGTAAAAATGAAATACTTAAACGATGAATACCGAAATGAAAACAACGCACAAGACAACGTTATGGGCATGGCTGCTTTGGGCCGTGCTGTGCTGCGCCTCTCCGGAGGCGGCAGCGCGGAAGGCGCGGACGTTCTCCCGTCCGGCTTGGGTGGGCAGTTCCACTTCCACTATCCGTATTACGAAGGTGGAGTTTGCCGACACTGCTACGATTATCAGTTTTCACGAGCGGTACAAGCCGGGTTGGTGGATTCGAATGTCCAAGGATTCCTGGCTTCTGGGTGATGACAATCGGAAGTATAAAGCCTTGCGGGGCGAGGGCATTGTGTTGGGGGAACATTATGTGACTCCTCCAAGCGGTGAGGGCGAATTCAAGGTGCTGTTTGAGCCTATGCCCCGGAAAACCCGTTTCTTTGATTTTATCGAGGGGAATATGCAAGGGGCGTTTAATATCTACGGCGTGCACGAAGAGGGGAAGGCCCCGCAGGTGCCCGAGGAACGGGAGCCGTTCGTGATGACACCCGAGTTGGAGCGGCAGTTTTTCACGGCGGACACGGCCTGCGTCCGTGGCCGCATCGAGGGCTATTCGCGCAGCCAAGGCTATTCCACCATGCTGTATAACCGTTGTGAGCCGACCACCGGCGAGCGCGTTCCCCTTGTGGTGGATATCCGTGAGGATGGCACGTTCGAGTTTCGTTTCTGGGCTTGGCATCCCGTGGAGGGGGTACTGTTGATAGAAGGCAAGGATTTCCGCAAGTGGTTGAACTTCTATGCCGTGCCGGGGCAGACCACGGAGATGGTCATTCAGGCGAATGGTTCGGTGTCCTGCGCTTCTGCGCCTTCCGGCCCGTTTGGGCGGAAGCGTTCTTTGGAGCACGGGGTTTCGGAGCTTTGTGCTTACCCGTATGACGAGTTTTCCGCTGTTTCGGATTCGCTCGTTTTTAAAGATTTCACGGAAAACGCCATGAGGCGGATGCGCGAGCGGTTACGGGCGGTGGACTACGTGGCTTGGCGTTTCGGTTATACGCCGTGGGAGTGTCACTTGGCGGAGTGCCAGACGCGGTTGGCGTATGGTATGGCGGTGTTCGATTACGAGATGAACCAACATTTTTCCCTCGATTGGAAGATGGCTCAAGAGGAAATAAATAAGAAGATGGCACCGTACCGTGACCCTGCCAACTATCGTTTCCTGCGCGAGATGCCTTGCAACGATGTGTCCGTTTGGGTGCTTCGTGACTTGGATATATTCCTGAACCGTTATGAGTTCTCCTCGGTCATGCGCAGCCCTGCTGTATTGACTGGTTCCATGGAACCGGACAGCGTGGCCAAAGAGGATGCAGTCATGATGGCCGTGGACACCGCGATACAGGGGGCGGACAAGCCTTCGCTACTCGGACGTTTGGTGGTGCTGCGTGCCTTGTCTTCCGATTTAGGACGCCATTATAGTGAAGCACCGTCCATGTACGACAGCATTTATCAAAACCGCTTGGCATATATGAACCGTGAGGTGTTGCGTGTCCAGGCCGAGCGGTTGCTCGAACAGGCACGTCGCCGCAACACGCTTACTTACGCCCTGCCCGATACGGAAGGTGGGAACCTGTTGCGCCGCCTCACGGAGAAGTACCGGGGCAAATATGTCCTGATAGACTTTTGGGGGATGTTTTGTGGGCCTTGCCGTTCGGGCATCGAGCGTTCCAAGCCGATGCGCGAGGCCTTGCGCAACCATTCCGATGTGGATTTCCTGTTTATCAGCACCGAAGGGGAAGGACCGGAAGAGAACTACCGGAAGTATGTGGACGAACACCTGTCCGGAGAAGACGTGGTGCAGGTGAGCCGCGACGACTTCAACCGTCTGATGGAGCTGTTCAATTTCTTGGGGATTCCGCATTACGAGACGCTCGACCGCATGGGGAATGTGGTGCGGAGCGGCTTGCACTATGCGTCGGAAGAGCAGTTCCGTTTGCATTTGGAGAACTTGAAGCAACAGTTGGAACATTGATGGAAAGATTTTATTATAACTGTGATACGATGGGACATTATTTGAATCAATCCACATTTAAACAATGAAGCCTATGAAACGGTATGTAGTATTTTTCATCTTGTTCAATAGTTTTGTCTTGCACGGCATGGCTCTGTGGGACTCTTGCCTGACGGCTGAATTGCACAAAGCCTATAACCGGCTGAAGTCTGACACCACCCAAAAGGCACAGGAGGACTTCTTTTGGGCTTTTCCAAGAAATTGGAATGAATATCTCATCATGGAATATGAAGTGAGCAACCGTTATGAAGAAGACATCTCCAATTATATAGAAGCATTTGGGGAACTTACTGCCATCAACGACACCTTATATTGCGCCAAACTCATTGCTGTTGTCCGGGGAGCTTACTATGATGCCGACGGCCCCAATTACTTGTACGGTCTATTACATGGGGTGATGGGTGATTCTTCTCATGTAAGCAGTTATTGTACTCCCCATGGAAAGGAAAACATGCCTTTCATCATGCTTTGGCTATTGTCTCGTGAGTTGAAAGGAGACATCATGAGGTTCTGGCAGTTTTATTGGTCGATGTTGTATTTTGAAGAAGACGGGGGAGTGCATAATGACTACAGCTTTAATGATGACTTCTACCGTTTGCGGGGCATAGTGGAAAAGGAATACCCCGACATGGTGGAACCCATGACCATTGCCTACCGCTACTTTCATCATGGAGTTATATTCCTATCAGACAATTCATTTGAGTTACGCCCCAATAGGTAACCCGGCAGATTATGGACATGGACTCTTCGTCGGAGGAATTGAGCCTTATTTACGGGGATGCGCAGACAGCCTGACGAGTATCCTTTAATATTTAATAAATGAATAACGATGAGACATTATTTGAATTATCTATTGTCGGCGATTGTCCTCTTGTGCGGCGGAGGGCTGCTGAGGGCGCAGGAAGCGCAAGTTTGCGATGTGAAGAATCCCGCAGTGGGCGACCGTAACACAACGACGGTGGAAATCAGCCGCGTGGAGTGCACACCGGAAGCTACAACCTTATATATGGAGGCTTACAACCGTAAGAAGTATTGGATGCAACTGGATTCCGTCCTGCATTTGCACGGTGCTGTGACGGGGCGAGACTATCCCTTGCGGTGTTGCGAGGGGGTGGCGTTGGGACAGCGCGTGTATATGCCCGATTCCGGTAATGTGAGTTTCCGTCTGGTCTTTCCGCCGTTGGATGGCCGTGATACTTCGTTCGACTTCATGGAAGGAGGAAAAGACGGTGGGTTCATCAAAGGCGTGAACCTGAAGGAGGAACGTGAGGGCAAGCTGCATTGCCGCCTGACAGGGACGGTGGAAAAAACGACGGAGGCGAGCCGCCTCGTATTGCACCGTTACGGGTTGGATGCGCGGGTAAAGCCTTTCATTTCCATCCCGGTGCATAACGGGAAGTTTGAATATGATTTGTATACTGACTGTATAGAGGCTTGGCAACTTTATTTGTGGCACGACTGGATGGAAGGGCTTTTTTACTGGGCAAAGTTCTTGAGTGAGAATTCCACCCTGCATATTACCATTCCGGAGGAGGGAAGGCCGAAAGTGGAGACCGACGGGACGGAGAACCGGCTGATGCAGGATGTGGACCAACGCGCCGAAAGCATATTCAGTCCCAAGTACGAACTGTACAACGCCCGTGTGGATACCCTTGAAAGTGAGGATGATTATTTCACTCCGGCAGGCAAGGATTTGTATGAACGCCTGAGGACGGCGGAGACGCAGGAAGAGGCGAACAAAATTTATAAGCAACGGGACAGTCTGGAAAAGTCCCGCAGGCTTTATTCGCCCCGGATGGTGGCTTTGCAGGACAGCCTTGCCGCCTACCGTGCCGAAGAAAAGTCGTGGCGGCTCCGCGAGGCGGCGCGCAAGCCTTCGGTATCCGGCTTGTCTTTTTTGCGTTTCGAGTTGGATGATACCGATCATCCGGACAGTCTGAAACAAGCGTTGTGGGCGGTTTATGATTCCGTTTATGCCGGTTATTTGCCGGAACATCCTTACCATGCCGTCGTGAACGCTTTGCGCCAATGCCGGACATTGGCCGAAGGGCAGCCTTATCCCGATTATGAGATTACGGGTAGCGACGGCCGTCCTTTGCGTATGTCCGGCCTGATACGCGGCAAGATTGCCCTTGTAGACTTATGGGCTTCGTGGTGCGGGCCGTGCCGCGCGAATTCCAAATCCATGATTCCCGTTTATGAGGAGTTCAAGGACAAAGGCTTCACGGTGGTGGGCATAGCCCGTGAGAAGCACCGGAGCGACATGGAGCAGGCGGTGCGGAAAGACGGCTACCCTTGGGCTTGTTATGCCGAGGTAGAAGATGCCAATAATGTATGGGCTTTACACGGTATAGGAAACTCCGGTGGAGGCACTTTCCTTGTCGACAGCGACGGTACCCTGTTGGCCGTCGGGGCTTCGGCTGACGAGGTGCGCGAAATCTTGCGGAAGAAGTTGGGTGGTAAATCAGGGCATTGAGCAACCGTGTCCGTTGAAAACAGCCTCCCCCGGAAACGCATTTGCCTGCGTTTTCCGGGGGAGGCTGTGGTATGAGGGACGGCCGTGGGGCTGTGGCAGAAGCCGAAGCCACGGCTACCGGCACTTATTTCGATGCGTCCAACGCTTGTTGGATGTCTTCGATGATGTCTTCTACATTTTCTATACCGACTGACAGGCGAATCAGGTCGGGTGCCACCCCGGCTTCGCGCAACTGTTCGTCGGAGAGCTGGCGGTGCGTATGGCTAGCCGGATGCAATACGCACGTGCGGGCGTCGGCCACATGCGTCACGATGCAAATCATCTTCAAGCTGTCCATGAACCGGATGGCATCTTCTTTTGTGCCTTTCAGACCGAATGCGATGACACCGCAAGACCCGTTCGGCAAGTATTTTTGTCCTAACTCATAATATTTGTTGCTTTTCAGACCGCAGTAGTTCACCCAAGCCACACGTTCGTTTTGCTCCAGGTACTCTGCTACGGCTTGTGCGTTGGCGCAGTGCTGCCGCATACGCAGATGCAGGGTTTCAAGGCCGAGATTGAGCAAGAATGCGTTTTGGGGGCTTTGGATGGAACCTAAGTCTCGCATGAGTTGCGCCGTGGCTTTGGTGATGTAAGCCATCTTGCCGAAAGCGTCGGCATAAGTCAACCCGTGGTAGCTTTCGTCTGGTTGGCAAAGTCCCGGGAACTTGTCGGCATGGGCGTTCCAATCGAAGTTGCCGCTGTCCACTATGGCACCGCCTACCGATGTGGCGTGTCCGTCCATATATTTAGTGGTGGAGTGGGTGACGATGTCTGCTCCCCATTCAAACGGGCGGCAGTTGATTGGTGTGGCAAAAGTGTTGTCCACAATCAAGGGCACACCGTGTTTGTGGGCCATCCGGGCGAAGCGTTCTATGTCGAACACGTGGCCGCCCGGATTCGAAATGGTTTCGCCGAAAAAACATTTCGTGTTCGGACGGAAAGCGGCTTCGATACGTTTGTCGTCCCATTCCGGATCTACAAACGTGCATTCGATGCCTAACTTTTTCATGGTGACTCCGAACAGGTTGTATGTGCCTCCATAAATAGTGTTAGAGGTGACGAAGTGGTCGCCTGCCTGACAGATATTGAATACGGCATAGAAATTGGCCGCTTGTCCTGAAGACGTCAGCATGGCGCCTACGCCTCCTTCCAGTTCGGCAATCTTGGCTGCTACGGCATCGTTTGTGGGGTTTTGCAATCGGGTATAGAAATATCCCGTGTCTTCCAAGTCGAACAAACGAGCCATTTGTTCGCTGTTGTCATATTTAAAAGTAGTACTTTGATAAATAGGTAAAACGCGCGGTTCGCCTTTCTTGGGCGTCCATCCGGCCTGTACGCAAACAGACTCTCTTCTGAGTTTCTTTTCCATTTTGTGTCTACAAATTGAATTCTATTTCTTGTCGATTTTAAGTTTCTTGATTCTTGTCGGTTGCGGCTTCTTATCCTGTAGCGTATCCTGTTGCCATATCGGTACAGGGTAAGTCACTATATCCTGATATTCTAAGTGTAGCTCCGGAATTTCCTCGGCATCTTCCGGTCTGAATGGGATACGGTTAGGATGTATCCGCGTGATTTCCACTTGGCAAAAACCTTTTCGGATGAATCCTAACTCACGTGCTGCCGCCTTGGACAGGTCGATGACATAACGTTTTGAGAAAGGCCCACGGTCGGTTACTCTCACCACCACTTCTTTTCCATTTAGCGGGTTGCGTACTTTCAGCAGGGTACCGAAAGGGTACTTCTTGTGTGCACAAGTCATACTGTCACGGTGGTATCTCTCGCCGTTGCTCATTTTTCTTCCATGTAACTTGTCGGAATAATAAGTGGCTTTTCCGGTGAGTTGCTTTTGAGCCGGAACAGTCGTTACTCCACATACCAAGCAAAAACAGCACGCAAAGATATTTTTTAATGCCATACGCTTCCTTGTTTTCGTGAGTCTGCCCATTTTCCCAACAGGCTACAGACTGAAAATTTCTGCAAAATAAGGCTTTTTGTCCATTTTCCCAAACAAATCTTTATTTTATTGTGTTTTATGAACGGTTTTTTGCTTTTAATAGATTTGAATACGGAGGTGTATTGAACTATTGTGTAAAGAAAGCATAAATGGATGTGTTCTTTGTGCTTTTAGTGAGGCTTGTTCGTAATCCGATATAAATGAAAAATGTGATATTAACCTAAATGTAAATCATTAAAAAACAAAAAATGAAAAGTAAATTACTATTTACGGCGGCACTGATGAGTGCGGCGTCTTTGGCTTCTCAGGAAACTTATGAAGCTAAAGGGATTGTGACGGACAAGAGTGCTTATGAGTATGCGATGGGCAGATTGTTAGCTGATGCGGAAGACGGACAAGTGGATGTGTCCGGATGGGTGATGCGGAATGCCAAGATGTCCATACTGAGTGCAGGAATGTATGATGCGCAGATGGGATGGAATACAGACGTAACTGGTGGAAATTTCCGGATTTATGCGATACCCAATGATCCTAACAATAAGGATGTAATCCTTGGAGATTGCCTGTGTCCCAATGGGGTGGAACGTTGGCAGGGAAATGACTATCATTATGAAGCCAATACGAAAATCATCTATCAGGATACCAAACTTCCGCAGGGAAAATATACCGTGGTCATGTGGGCGGAATGCCAGAATTTGGGTGATCATACATTGAAGGATGGTATGCAAGTGTTTGCCAATGAGAATACGGTAGATATCACAACAGGTTATATCATGACAAAGTATGAATTGAAGGAGGTCGTTGTCCGTGAGGACGGTCTTCTTTCTTTAGGGATAAAAACAGGAGAGAGAGGGAGTGATAACAACCATATTGTGCTTTCGGCCGTAAGTATTTTGGCAGACCAATCCATAGTGGATGCCGTGAATAGAGAGAACCCTATGGATATGACGGGAGCGATGGCCAATGCCTTGTGTACGGAAGGTTATGGATGGGATAGGAATGCCTTGAATGAGTCCCGATTTTACAATATGGAAAATGCTGAATTGAACAATGATGTATATTCAGGTAAGGGTATAGAATATTGGACAGATAACAATGCGCCCACTAAGAATGCCGATTTGATATGGCAAGAAATAAAGGGACTGCCTGTCGGAAGTTACAGGGTGACTGCCGTGGCGATGGGGCGTGCGCAAGGTAATGACAATGTTTGTGCCGAAGGGCTGTACCTGTTTGCCAATAGTGGTCAGGAAGCCGTATCCACCAATGTGTGGGGCGAAGTTTCCGTAGTCGGTACGGTGGCCGACGGTACGTTGCGCATCGGTTTGCGTGCTGGTGAAAACAATGGTAACAACTGGTTGGCTATTTCCCGTGTCAAGGTAGAATATATAGGAGAGGATATGGGTGCTATGGCAGATGCCTTGAAGGAGAAAGTGGAAGAGGCACATGCTTTGGCAAAGAACCTTGAAGGGCTGGTGCCTACAGCTTACTTGGATGAGTTGGGCGCAGTAAAGGAGGAATCTTGTACTACTTCAGAGGAGTATGCTGCAGCCATAGCCCAAATAGCTAACTTGATAGCCGAGGTGAATGCGGTGAAGGTAGATTTTGCAGCCAATTTCCTGAACACTAAGGAATATGCGGAATATTTGAAAGGCGTGGTTTTGGCTGATGATGCCGTTAAAGGTGAATTGCAATCGGCTATTGAAGCAACTTCTGCCAAGGCTTTGGCATCAAAGGATAAAGAAGTCTGGACTGCTGCCGGAAATGAACTGTTGGGTTCCTGCAAGGCGTTTTATGATAAGGGAAATGGCTTGGCAGACGGTGTCGCCAACTTGGATGTCACCCCGTTGATGGTGGTGAATCCGGGATTTGAGGATAATACGATGGACGGCTGGGGTTGTAATGAGAAGCCTGATATGAGCCATGGCATGCCATTCTTTTGGTTCAATGCACATTGGGCACCTACTTTGGACTTTTATCAAGAGATTGATGTGCCAAATGGACTTTATCGTGTATCTGTGCAGGAACATGCAACGATTGGGGATAAGACAGACCTTTATATTCAGAGTTCGGAGGCAAGGGCTACGGCTAAAATGAATTGGAATCATGGAGGTTCGGTAGAACAGGCTGTAGTAGATTGGGCGGCTGATAAAGAGAGGAACCGGGTTGGGGCTGGTAATGTGCTTGTTGTGGACGGCAAGGTGCGGATTGGAGTAAATGTACATAAGTCAGAGGCTCGTTTACAGTTGTTCTTTGATAATTTCCGTTTGACTTTAGTCAACGATGGGGCTCAGGAGATACAGAGGCTATATGATGCTGAATTAGCAGAAGCTCAGGCTATAGATGAGGCTTATTTGCCGGAAAAGTTTCAGGCTGTTTTGAAACAGGCTATTGAAATGCCGGTTGCTACGTTGGATGAACGTTATGCCGCTTATAATGCTTTGAAACAGGCTGTGGAAGAATGTACGTCAGTGGTTGGCATATCAAAAGATATAGCCGGATTGTTGGAAGAATGTTCAATATACAAGGAGAATTCCACGGCAGACCAAGAAACGGTGAATGCTTTTGAAATTGCCATAAAAACGGCAGAAGGGTATGTTCAGCTTGAAACGGTTGAGGAATTTCAAACTTGCTATGAAGCTTTGGAGAATGCTCGCCGGACGTTTGTACAGTCGGCCACACCTATGGGTGAGCATCAGTTCGACATGACGTTTATGTTGAAGAATCCGGATGTGACGGGCATGCCTAAGGCATATGTATCTGATTTTGGTTGGGTTTCTTGTACAGGTTCAACTAGTAACAATTTTAATAACAATAATGATCCGAGCCAGTTCTATGAAAGTTATCAAGGGACTGAATTTACACCGGGTACTTGGGTACTTTATCAAGAGGTAAATGTACCGGCCGGACAATATGAGATGACTTTGAGAGCTTTCGGTAATAGAGCCAATATTGGTGGAGAAGGACAGTTGAAGGCAGCAGTTTATGCCGGAGAAAAGCAAGGGGATTGGGTTGAAAATGGAAAAACACTGGATAAAGTATATAATGTGTCCTTCTTCCAAGCAACTGAAAGTGTGCTGAAATTAGGCGTGAAGACGGAAGAGGGCAATCTGGCCAACTGGATAGGCTGTAACGACATGAAACTCTATAAAGTGGCTCCCAAGGCCGAGGCTTTGGCTCTGGATGAGACTGGGGCTTATGACGTGAAAGCTGACATGTATGCTGATGTGACCCTTCAGCGTAAGTTGGTGGCCGAAAAGTGGAACACTTTCTGTGTGCCTTTTGCCCTGACTGCTGAACAGGTTGAGGCCAATAAACTGGGCGAGGTAAGGCGGTTGAGTGGAATGCAAGCCTCGGGAGAGGGCATTACGTTGGATTTCGACAAAGTGGATGCCGTGGAAGCCGGTGTGCCTTATTTGGTGAAGCCGGAAGAAGCCGTGACGGAAATCAAAGCTGATGGTGTGATGGTCAGTGCAAAGCAGCCGGAAGCTTTTCCGATGAATTTGGTTTCGATGACCGGAAACTACGATGCCACCACAGTACCGCAAGGAGCATACTTTATCAAGGATGATATGTTCTATCTGGCCGACCAAACAGATAAGGTAAGCCTGAAAGGCTTCCGTGCCTATATCAATGTGGATTCGGAATCTCCGGTTGCCGGTGTCAACCGCTTGCTCATCGATATAGACGGAGCGGTGACTAGTGTCGGTGAAGTGTTGGACAATACGGCGGAAGATGGCGGAAAGATGGTTGATGTGTTTACTCTGAGTGGCGTGAAGGTGAAGGCCGGTGTGAAGAAGGCTGAAGCTCTCAGTGGCTTGGAATGCGGCATCTACATCATAGGCGGAAAGAAAGTAATCAAATAAAAGGTATAAATTTAGAAAAACGAATAGACAATGGAAAAGAAAATGTATGAGTCTCCTCGTATGGAGATGGTAAAGATGGAAGTCTCGGATATGATGGCTTGCAGTGTGAATGCAGGTGGTGACGTGAATATCGGTTATGGCGGTAACGCTTCTGATCATGATATCATCGAGGCGTATTCGAATAAAAACGGAGGATGGGATATTTGGTAAGTCCTTTATGAAATAGAGGGGATGCCGTATCCTTTTTGGGGAAAGGGCGGCATTCTTTTTTTTTAAATATATGGATAGAAAAGTTTTATTGTCATGAAACGAAGATTATTATTGTGTTTATTTAGTGTAGCTCTCGTGGCAGGCACGTTATATGCCCAAGAGGCGGCTTTCCGCCACCCTGGCCTGCTACACTCGGAGGAGGACTTTGAGGCCGTGCGTGCCCGCTTGGCCGCAGGAGATGAGCATGCTTTGGAGGCTTTGGAAGCCTTGCGTACGGCTCCTCCCGTAAATGGAGACCACGGACATAACTGGGGCGTGAACGAGTATATTTCACGTGGAATATCCGGTCAGGAGAATTATATGAATGCTTACCGTAATGCGGCTCGGGCTTATCAATGTGCATTGTTATGGAAGATTACGGAAGATGAGGGCTATGGCGACGTGGCCATAGACGTATTGAATGCTTACCGTATCTATAACAAAGGACTTGCCGGCAATACGAATGTTTCGTTGATTCCCGGATTTATCGGTTACCAGTTTATCAATGCTGCCGAAATCATGCGCGATTATAAGAAATGGCCGGAAGAAGATTTTGAATTGTTTAAGCAATACATGATAGATGTATGGTTTACTACGGCACAAGATTTTTTGGAACGTCGGCATGATACGGTAGAGCGCGAACAAAACTGGTATCATTACCATAGTAACTGGGGATTGGGAAATGCGCTTTTCTGTGTTTCTTTGGGGGTATTATGCGACTTACCGGACATATATAATTACGGTATGTATTGGTTGAAAGAAGGACCAGGCAATGAGTCGCTTTGCGTGACGGCCCTTCATCCCGATGCGTTCGGACAGGGTTTGTGCGGCTATGGTTGGGGACTGATACCTTGGTTCCATAAAGACGAGCGTGGACCGTTAGGTTATTTGAACCAAATGCAAGAGAGCGGGCGCGACCAAGGGCATGCCATGGCGGCGTTGGGCTTGTTGTCGTACGCTTTTGAGTCGGCTTACAATCAGGGAGACAATGCTTTTTGCAATTTGACGAATACGCTGATACCAGGCCAGGCCGGTGCGGCGATGGTAGCCGGTGCGGCAGAATACGTGGCAGCATACAATAGTGGCACGGACGACCTGCCTTATAAACAGAATTGGTGGATGGGGGGATTGAATGCTACCGGACGCGGGCAATGGCGCCCTATTTGGCAGTTGTTTATCAATCATTACGAGAACCGGATGGGAATCCCGATGAACTTTTGCCGGACGATGAAAGGGATTATCGGAATGGAGCGTGGCGGCGGTTCGTATGGGAACAATAGCGGAGGGTATGACCATACGGGATTTGGTGACTTGATGTACAGTGACCGGCCGGTTACTGCGGAACAAACGCCTACAATTCTTTTTCCTGTGATAGCCGGAAAGACGGAAACCCGAAAATATGCGGAAATCCGAGATGTGGAACCGGGGGCTGTATTGACCTTGTCGGCTACTTTACCCGAGGGGGAGAGCAATACGGGAAAATGGACATGGGATGACGGAGCGGTCGGACAGCAACGGCAGGTCACGGCTGAACATTCCGGAATATATCGTCTTACGTACACGAATACCCATGGAATAGAGAGTACACAAATGTTTTCCGTGTCCGTACGCGGTGAGGGGATTAAAGGAACGTTGTCCTCAACGGCCGTATATAACGGTCAGGTGGTGGAAGGCAGTGAAGTCTTGATGGGAAAAGGGCGTTCGCTGACCGTGAGCACTTCTTATGCGAACTGGAACTACATAGAAAGTGAAATATGGTATGATGAGAACGGCAGGCAGTTGGCCACGGGAGGTTCCTATACATATACTTTAGAGGACGACCAGGAACATGAGTTGATATTCCGTTTGACCAACCAGTCGGGAGTCGTAATAGAGAAATCCTTCCATATTATTCCCAATGAAAATGAGTTGACTCATTCTTTGCCGGACCCTGATTGTGAGAAACCTGAACTGTGGATGACGGACGTGGAAGGTTTTCAAAAGGGTGTGTCGTCAGTTTCGGGGTTAAGCCAGCCTTATATCGAACGTAAACGTACGGCTTCGGAGGATGGTCGGACTTGTTGGGGACAGGAACGTTTTAACATATTTCAGACCCTTGAAGGTTTGAAGCCGGGTAAATATGAATTGGGGGCATCTGTCATTGCCACGCAACAAGGCAAGAGAGGAGAGGCTGCCCGTAATTATGTAAAAGACGTGTATTTGTATGCCGACGGGGTAAATACGCCGGTGGCTTCACTAGATGGGGAGGCCGGACGTTTTACGGTAGAGTTCTATGTCGGCGAAGAGGGCAAGTTGACTTTCGGAGCCAAGAATATGACCGATCAGAATTATGCTTATTCGGCGAATGGCATGAATTGGTTTGCCATGGATAACTTTAGTTTGCTTTACCTTGGGGAGACGGATTTGTCAGTTGATTTGTCTACCATGCGAAAAGAGGCGGATGCCATTCGGGAGGATGAGGTGACATCTGAGCTTTGGCAGCAGTTGGTCGGATTGAAAGAATCGGCTTCGGATGGGATAGAGACGGCCGTGCGTTATCAACGCGTGTTGGGAGAGATACACCTGTTGCAGGTACATTATGAGGACTACAAGGATGCGTACGAGAGGTATAAGAAGTTTGTAGAGACGGAGGGAGTGGACGATGCCTCGTTGAAAGAAGCATTGGAACTTTTTGCTGTAGCGGGTTCGGCCGATGAGGTTTTCAGGGCTTATGAGAATTTGGATAAGGCTTGGAAGGCCTATTTACCCCATGCGGGCAAAGCTGTGGATGTCAGTTCGGTTTTGCCGGACGGAGGGCGTCTGTTGCCTTCGGGAACCGACGTGATGTTTGATAGCCGTACGCATTGGATGACCGATGCTGAAGGTGGTAATTATCGTGTGTTTGCCATAGAAGGGTCGGATGCGCAGCGTGGGGATGCTACGGGAGAGAACATGATAGAACGTTATTGTACGGGCAATTTCTTGGCCGGACAGCGTTTGATTTATGCGTCTGCATCCGGATTACCTGTTGGGCGCTATGTCTTCAAGGCGGTTGCACAGAAAGGAGCCGACGGAGGGGTAATAGAATTGTTTGCCAATGACGACAGGTCTCCGGTGACGTCGGTTAAGGTTTTACGTGAGACGGAAGTGGCGACGGATGTACTCGACCAAGATTTGACGGTGGGAGTGGAGTCCGGTTTGAATAATGCATGTCAGTGGGTGTCGTTTGCCGACGTGGCTTTGGAGTATCAAAGTCCGTACATGTTGCTTGAAGAAGCGGTGGCGGCTTCAGATACGTTGACGTATGGTGAAGACAAGGGCGGTGCTCTGAAAAAGGCGGTCGATGAGGCGCGTGTATTATTGGTGTCCGCTGAGGCACGTGAACGTATGGCGGCTTATCATGCCTTGCTGGATGCGATGGAGCAATACCGTTTGGATAATGCGTCTGTTGCACATCCGGTCGATTTGACGGCGCGGATACAAAATGCTGGTTTTGACATTGGAAATACGACCGGGTGGACGCTTACGGTATCGGATGCGAACTATCCTAAGTTCAGTCAGGGAGTGATGGAGTTCTGGCATACCACTTTTGATTGTCATCAATTGTTGACAGGGCTCCCGTTAGGAAACTACCGGGTGAGTATGCAGGCGCGAAGCGATTTGGGCACATCCAATAAGCACTTCCGGTTGTATGTGAAGACTACCGGTGGTTTACCGGTTTCGGTGTATAGTGTGGATAAGACGCGGGCCGATGGGGCGAATACGGCATTGCATCTGGGGCAGAATGCAGAGGACTTGAATGCCGGTGCAACCGTTTCGCGTATTTACACAGATGTTTTTGTGGGTGATGGGCAGTTGACCGTGGGCGCAGTATGCGATAATGCCGGAATGTGGTGTGTGATGAATGATTTCGTATTGGAATATCTGGGCGTAGGAGATGATGACTTGCGACAGACGTGGGAGGCACAGGTGGCTGTGGCTCGCTCACTCGACCGCGAACTTTTGCCGCAAGTTGTAGAAACGTTGTTGGATAAGGCTGTGGCGGTAGACGTGTCTTCCATTACAGTGGATTCTCTGGGGCGGGCGTTGTCTGGCTTGATGAAGGAAATAGAGAATGCCCGCAGTGTCATGGTGGCTTATGAAGTATATCGGAACCGGAAAATGGTGGCAGAGGAGATTGCCGGGAATTCTGTCCCTAAATTGAGTTCTTCGCTTACGATTTTCAAGAACAATATTGTGTCTGCCGCAACAGAGGCTGAGAAAGCCGTAGATGCGTCGGCTGTGCAGAAAGCGTGCGAGAATTTAGAGTCCGCACGCCAAAGGTACGTGATAGATGCGGAACCGCTGAACGGCATCGCTTTTGACATGACGTTCAAGGTGAATAATGCCGCTTGCAATGCGGACGGCGGCTGGTTGAACGACGGGACGGTGAACTTCCGTTCCCTGGTCAATACTGCACAGAATGGGGAATACGGAGGTGGTGTGTTCTATGAAAACTGGATTGGTCCGGGCAATGAACTGAAGGATGGGAAACGCCCCATTTACCAGACGGTGGGTTCGCTCCCGAATGGAAACTATGAATTGACGGCTGCGGCATTCCGAAAGGTGGAATTGAGCAGTGCCGATGTGGCAGACATGAATGTGGCTCTGTATTTGAACGGGCAGCAGACTGACGTGACATCTGCGGTGCTGGATTATTTCTCGGTGAAAGGTGCGGTCTCTTCTCATACGGCTGAAATAGGACTGGTGGGCGGTGTCGGCAATACGGCAAATTGGGTTGGTTTGGCGGATGTGAAGCTGATGTATTATGGCAGTGACGTATCGGAGTTGAGTGAGGACGATAGCCGTTTTGACGTGCGGGATGGGACGTATGGCACGGTGACAGTACGGCAGAACTTGTTGTCAGGGCTGTGGAATATGGTTTGCTTACCGTTCGATTTGTCTTCGGCTCAGGTTCGAAAGTATTTTGAAGAGGTGAAGGCATTGGAAAGCGTGGAATTGGCCGGAGAGGATTGTAACTTGAATTTTGGGAATGTGCGCGACATGATGGCGGGAGTGCCTTATCTGGTAAAGGTGGCTCAGACGGTCTCTGTGCAAACTTATGAGAAAGTGACAATAGATGCAGATGCTGTTTCGTCTGGTGCAACAGTTGTTTCAGATGGAGCTGTTACGGCTCGTTTGCAGGGAACTTTCCAGAAGGTGGTGCCCTACGGAGATAATGTATATGCTTACGAACCGAACGTATTTTCAAAAGCCGAAACGGGAACGGAAATTAAAGCTTTCCGGGGCTATTTGGAGTTGGAGGGAGTTTTCCCGAAGCGTTTGAATCTTTATATAGATGGTGAACAGACGGGGGTACGGCTGGTGAAAGGAGCAGATGAGGATGCAAAGGTCAATGTCTACACTACCGACGGAAAACTTGTCAGGTCTGCGGTGAAGCGGAATGCTGCCTTACAGGGGTTGCCTTCCGGAGTGTATGTCGTGGACGGAAAGAAGTGTGTGAAGTGAAAGTTTTTCGTTTTTTTGGGGGACTCTTTCTTGATTTGAATAAGAATCGGTTATGTCCAAACTGAAATGAAAACCGGAGAAGGTTATATGTTATAACTGAAGATGTAGAAGAGTCATGTCAAACTCGGTTTCGAGGAACCATGACTTTTTTTTTTGATGATTTGTCTTTTTGTCAGAACGTCAGATTTAGGCCTTTATGTTTGCCGTATTCGTCAGTGGTTCCGGCCTTGCTTCGGATGCCATGCGGCCTGTTGTCCGGAATTCCGTAGGGCATGTAGAATATACCTCGGAACACGGGGTGTGCCAGGATGGATATGGTTGGCCATGAAAACGGCCGGAAACTTTTTCACAAAAGCTTCCGGCCTTTAGATAATTTCTAATACCAGATGTTATTCTGAAAACGAAATTACCTGTTGATATATTAACCTAATTTCAATTACTGTATTCATCCGCTACCGCGTCTTCCCAATTATCCCATACCGGAACGTTCGGGTCATAGCCGTCGTAGCCGGGATTTTGCATCAGTTGTCCGTCCCTGTTGGCATTGATTGCCTTGTTTTGCGGAATCGGCCAGTAGATGTTATGGGCGGCGAGTGTATAATGCTGGTCTTTTACTTCTACTATGTTTTTGTTGTAGTAGTTGTTATAGCGAGTAATACGTTCGAACCACAAGCTTTTTTCTGCGAGCTGATTCACGTTATAGGTATTTCCCCATTTGTCGGGTTTTCCGCTGAGAGCCAGACAGTAGGATACACGGCTAAGTTCCATGTGCCTCCATTCTTCCATGTACAGTTCGCGGGCGCGTTCGTCCATAATGTCATCAATGGTTACGGTGGAATATAGCTGTTGGCAATGTGCGCGTTGCCTTACGGCATTGACATCGTCTGTTGCTGTTGGGTCGCCCAAATAGAATTTAGCTTCTGCACGGAGCAGGTAGGTCTCGGCCAGACGGAAGCAATACCAGTCGCCGGCTCCTCCGCGAAGATTGGTGCTCGTGGGAAGCATTTCTTCATCTGATGGGATGTAAGTTTTATAATGAGGCCAGTCGAACCAGCATCTAATCGTGTCACTACATAGAAGTTTGCCATCGTCGCCATACAGGCGCAATGGTTTGCCGTACCATTGTTTTTGGCGTGGGTTCAGATGGTTGTATTTTAAGGACTCCATCGTAACCCAGTTTCCCGAAGCCGTGCTATGGCGCAAATCGCCTGTATCGTCCACTCCGTTGACAGTCCATAAGGAGTGGGTGGCAAAGTAAGTAGGACGTATATGGGCGATGCCCCTTCCGAAAGTGATGTTATAATCCATTTCTTCGTTATAATATTTGTTGGCACTTCCGTCGGAATTTTCTTTGGCGTAGAATTCCACGGCTTTCTGCCCGTCGGGAGACATTAGCATGTCGGTATCCAACAAGGGAAGCCAGTTGCGCATGGTGCGCATCTGTACGGCAGCCGTAGTTCCTTGCCGGTTGGGCATAACCAGTAATGCTTCTTTGTTTTCCGCGATGGTTTTGTTTTCCGGACGATGTAAATCCCATATCACATTCTCTGTGATATTCCATGTTTTGGGATTCGGGTTAGAGAAAGTACCGAAGTTTTCTTGCATCAGTGCATGTCCCGACTGTTCTATCAATGTGTCAGCCTGAAGTTTGGCTTTTTCAAATTGTCCGGTGGAAAGATAGCATTTGATGAGCAATTGACGGCAGGCTTCTTTATTTACCATGCCTATCATTTCCATTTCGGATTGCGAGGGGACCCATTGCACGGCTTTCTCCATATCCATGGTAATCATTTTTAGTATGGCCTCCCTACGTGTGCTTCGATAATTGAGTTTGGGCGTACTGATGATATGGGTGACTAATGGGACGTTGTTGAACTGGAAACAAAGAGCCAGATAGCGAAAAGCTCGGTGAAAATAGGCTCGTCCTTTGAACTCATTCCGTGTTGTTTCATCTAATTGAGGGATTTTGTCGATGTATTCAGTGACTGTATTGGCATATTTGATGCCATTATAAGTCTCTTCCCAGAAAAACATGATCCGGTTGGTGTTATTGTTTTCCAGAGAGTTGGTTGGTGTCAGTCGGGAAGCGATGTCGGCGAATATGGCGCTTTCATCGGTTTTGGCTGCTACGGCGAGGTCGGAAAACATATATTCCGTACTGATGGGAAGCGACAAGTCTTGTGTACTATAATACGTCCAATAGTTGCGCAGATGCCGGTCGCACATGGCCAATGCCGATTCCAAGGCTTCACGTGTGGTGAATGTTTTGGTCGGTTCGTATATCGACAGCGGATCCGGTTCCAGAAAATCGTCTGTACAACTGCCTGCGCTGATGGCGGCTGCAAAAATCAACATGTATTTGGGCAAGTTGTTTTTTATATGATAATATTTCATTTTCATAATAATTTTTGTTGTTTAAAAAGTCAAATTTACTCCCAAGGTATAGGTACGTGGTGCCAGTCCGCCTGTTTCGGGATCCCAATATGTCCACTCTTTGGATTTCCATACGGCTACATTGCGTATCGTACCGAATACTTTCAGACGGTCGATCTTCCACTTCTTGGTCAGTTTGGCTGGGAGACTGTAGGCAAAGGAAATGTTTTCCAATCGTAAGAAAGAACGGTTATAGAGTTTGCCCGGTGAATTGACACCGGTAGGCCCTATGGCATCCAGACGGGCATAACTGTTCGTGGGGTTCTCTAACGTCCAATAGTTTTTGGCATATACATTGGCACCATTGGTTACGGCGGATGTTCCGTTGTCTTGGTTCAGGTAAGCGGTAGACATGCTCTTGTGTCCCGTGTATGCATAGAGGTTGAATGAGAAAGTGAAGTCCTTGAACAGGGTAAAGTCATTGCGCATAGACAACCGGACTTTTGGAGTGGTCTGTCCCAGGAATTGCTTGTCGTTTTCATTATATACGGGCGTTCTTGACCCGTCGGGGTTGATGATGTCGTCGGCGGTATAGCTGTTTTCCACTTTTGGATCACCGGGGCGTTGTCCGACTTTAGCAGCTTCTTCCCACTCGTCGGCTTGCCAGATACCGGTGACTTTGTAATCCCAAATTGCAGAAATGGGTTGTCCGATAAACCATCCGTTTGTTTTGTCGTCAGTTTCTTTCCAACCGGTTATAGCACCAGTCTTCGGGTCGTTGATGCTTTCATACTGATAATATAAGTGCTTGATTTCGTTTTTGTAATAAGACAAGCCGAAGGAGGTGTTCCATTCAAAAGATTTCGATTTGATGTTTTGTGAGGTAAGTGATACTTCAAAACCTTGATTGACTACTTCTCCCAAATTGCAGGTGATACTTCCGAAGCCAGAGAACAAGGGTAATGTTTGGCTCATGATCATATCGGTGGTAGGCATGTAAAAGTAGTCCAACGAGGTAGAGATGCGTCCGTCCAAAAAGCTGAGATCGACTCCAACATTCCATGAAGTTGTTTTCTCCCATTGTAATCCGGGATTAGCCATGCGGCTGATGGACATGTAACGTAATTGGGTATATTCTCCGGTAGAGGAATTGACATAACCGTATGTTGAGCCGATACCTGTTCCCAAATCTGCCAAAGCCAGATAAGGATCGCCTAATTGGCGGTTGCCGTTTTGCCCCCAAGATACTCTTAGCTTGCCGAAACTTAATGGCTTCCATCTGAAAAATTTTTCATTCGTGAAAGTCCATGCCAGTGCCACGGAAGAAAATACGGCGTGTGGGTTGGATGTGCCGAAAGCTGAGTAACCGTCCCTTCGGACCGAACCTGTGAACATGTATTTATTGTCGTATGAATAGAATAAGCGTGCCAGCATGCCATCGGCTGTTTCGTGGGTGTCGTTTGAATCGAAATCGCTTCTTTCTTTATCGGCCACTTTAATTTCGTGAAAACCGAGGCCGTCTGTCGGCAGCAAATAACGTGCGTTAATACTTTCCGACCAATAGCGGCGTTCTTCTGCTTCTTGTACCAAAGTCAGGTTCAAATGGTGTTTGTCGGCAAAGGTATAGTCCCAATTAATCGTGTTGTTGATTGACCAGTCGAAGTTTTGGGCGGTTCCTCGGTTTGCTCCGTGTGTTTCCGCAGCCCAGTCCGGGTGTTCCGAAGATTCGAAATATCTGTCGTGAAACCATTGCAGGCGTGGGGAGGCATTGAAAGAATAAGTAATATTGAACGGTAGTTTGATTTTGGCACTTAGTATGGTGTTCAATACGGTATATCCTTTTTCTAATTTTTGGTATTGTCTGTCGAACCAATAGTTGTAGCCTAAATAGTTTGTTTCTCCCATGGGGTGTGGATTGAGTTCCCCGTTGTCTTTGTAAGGAAGGGCAAAAGGACTGTTTGCCGTGATTTGTTTTCCCCAGTCAATGGCTAAATTTCCGTCTGTCCGGTTTTGGAAATTCACATTGGCACTGACATCCAACCATTTTGTTACTTGTCCGTTAAGTTTCAGGTTAGAACGAATGGCACTGTAATCGTCACTTTCCGCTACGCCCTCATTGGACAGGTATCCGATCGACATGTAATAATTCATGCGGTCATTGGCTCCGGATATACTGACATCATAGTCTTGGTTGATACCAGTACGGAAGGAAGCATCGTACCAGTCATAGGTTTTTCCTGCCAAATAGTTTGTCAGGGTATTATTGGTCAATCCAATGCGTCGTGCCCAGATTTCATTATCGCTTTGTTCTCCGTTGTCGGTGTATCCTCTCCAGGTGTCTAATGAGATGCCATATTGGCCTATGTTTTCAGGACGGTCATAATATCCGTCTTTGATGCGGATGGTACCTGTGTTGGGGTCTTTTTTCTGATAAGCTTCGTACTTTCCGGTTTCTTCATTGACTCCGTATGTATTGGCGGTATACCAATCCTGACGATATTTCAAATAACCTTCTGGGCCAAACACGTCACGGTTAGCCCCCATGGTAGCGAAGCCTACGGAGGCATTGAAGTTGATAGTCGGTTTTCCTTGCTTTCCTTTTTTGGTAGTGATGATAATGACACCATTGGCCGACTTAGCACCGTATACGGCTGCAGCGGAAGCGTCTTTCAGTACGTCGATTTGCCCGATGTCCTGAGGGTTGATTTCAGATAGTTCCCCATAGAAGATCATGCCGTCCAAAATAATTAACGGGTCGTTATGTCCTCCGGAGGTATAAACCGAACGTTGACCACGGACAGATAAAGAACCGCCTCCTTTGGCAGAAGCATCCATGCCGACGATGAGGCCGGGAGTTCCACGGAGTACATCCTGTACGGTTTTGGGGGCTTCATTGGCTATCTTATCCGGTTGGATCTGTACGACGGCTCCGGTCAGGTCTTTTTTTCTCATCATGCCATAACCCACTACGACCACTTCGTTAAGGGCTTGGGTCTGGTCTTGCATGATGACATTGAAGTTACGTTTTCCGTTTACAGGGATTTCTTGTGTTTCATATCCTAAAAAGCTGATGGTAAGCTTGGATGCAGGAGATACTTTTAAATTGAATTTTCCATCAAGATCCGTAATTGTGGCATTTTGTGTGCCAGACTCGCGGACAGCAGCTCCGATGACGGTTTCGCCGGTTTTGTCTTTGACGATACCTGAAACTTGGATTTTCTGTTCCTGTCCTTGGGCAGGTAAGATGGGGCATAGCAGTCCGAATGACAGCATAAAGAACATCAGGATGTTCCTGAAAAGCGGCCGGTGCCCGTTTGTTTGTTTTTCCATTTGAAAAATTTTTAAGTTTATTGAATGTTTTTGTTAGAAAAGGGAGAGCGTGCCGCACGAGGCGGCACATTCTCTCGCTTTCGGATTAGATCGGTATGATTGGTGATTTTTCATTGTACAATCTACTTGACGATGAGTTTGCAGCTTTGGGTAAATCCGTTTCCGGTTACTTTTACGATATAGATACCAGAGGTGGCGGGAGCCGTGAAAGTGGCATTATATTCGTTCAGTGTACGGCTGGCAATTTGATTACCTGTCAAATCGTAGATACCCAATTTGATTTGTTTTGGGGTTTCCAGTGTGTTTGCGACTTTTAAATCCACTGTTTCACCGGCAATCGCAGGATTGGGTGTCAAGGTAAGGCGGGTCTCATTCGGGATAGACTCTACAGTACCGATGTGGCTTAATATCGGTTCTTCGCCTTCATACAGTTTCTGTATATCTGCGGCAGACAACGTCTGGTTGTAGATTCTGAAGTCTTTATATCCATGGGAGCAATAGGGGTCTGACGACCATTGCGAACGTCCCAGATAATTGTTCTCAGTTTCTCCCATTCCCGCAGGGACAGCGTATTCTTCATCTCTTGCGAAAGAAACCATTTTCCCGTTCAGATAAAACATATACATCAATCCGCCTTGTGGGTGTTGGCCGACAGTGTAAGCCACATGGTTCCATTTGCCAAGTTCCATACCGAAATTGAATGTGACATCGAAAGTCTTTGTTCCCTCGTCTGTTGGATAGGTCAATTTGAAACGGGACTGTCCGGTACTGGCTTGTGGGATAAATACCATGTAGCGTCCTGTTCCTTGCCCGAAGTCGAACATACGTGTATTGTTCCCTTGGTCTTCAGGCAGGTAAATCCATGAAGAGATGGTATATTGGTCTGTCAGTTCGCTCACAACTCCTTTAGGAAGTTGCAGGTACGATTTGTCATTTTTATTTAAGTAGACGACAGATTTCGTGCTATCTCCTTCCGTAATGGTGTTCCATGTCGGATTGTTCTGCATTTGGGCATGGAATCCTCCCCATTCGTCAAATACAATAGGCCCGTCTCCCTCATTAAAGGTTAAATGTAGGCATTGTCCGGCTTTTGGAGACGCTTTTACGATTTCGCTTTCTGGGGCTTCTCCTTCCCGATTATGGGCTATAACCTTATAATAATACGTTTGGTCGTATGCCATTTCATACTCATCCCGGTAACGTGCGTTGTTTTCTTCCACTTCTATATCAGAAGCAATCCGGATGTATTCCCCGTTGGGTGACTCGGAACGGTAAATGTCGTATAAAGCGTCATATACGAAATCCCAGGTCAGTGTGACATTCTTGTCTCCCGACGCGGCGCGTAGTCCTGTCATGGCGTTGGGGACCGTCAGCTCTTTGGTTTTGATTTCCAACGGGGCAGAGGCTACGCTTGTCCCTCTTGTATTCAGAGAGTAGATGCGGTAATAATAGGAGGTTCCGTCAGCCAACCCTTTGTCGACGAACTCGGTTGCCGTACAATAATCAGCAACGGTCTCATACTTCCCGTCTGGTGATGTCGAACGTTCTATCCGGTAAGAGCGTGCGTTGGGGCTTGTCTCCCATTTCAAATGCAGGATTGTTGCCGATATGGCCTCGCCCGTAAGTGTCGGTGGTGCGGCTATCGGGTCTTTGGCGATGGTGATGCAACGGGAATAAAGGGAGCGCGTATCTTTGTAGCTGACAGCGTAGACCCGGTATGTGACTTGTTCGTTTTCGATAGGGTCGGTATATTCTAAGGTGTCTGCATATTGATAATCAGAATTGACCGTGAAAATTTTTAGGTTTTTGAATTCCCCATCGCCGATTTTACGTTGCAGGATATAGTTTTTTCCAGTCTCTCCATTATGGTCATACCATCTTAAAATGATATTTTTATAGTCCTCGGAGATACTTGTAACAATCCAGGGTGGGGCTATTTTCCATTTATGTATATATTCGTTGGCCTTTTTAAACCCTATTTCGGATTTAAAGTCGGCAAAAACCTTTCCCGCAGGGGTCAGTTCATCGTTCAGGATCATCGAACGTGCGTCTTGCACCCAATTGTACAGGAAGTGATGTTCGAGTAAATCATAAGAATCGAAAAAAGGGAGAATCTGTTCTATTTTTTGTTTTGAATGTTCTGCATTATCGGGAGATAATGGTTTGTTGACAATTGTTTCTTCTCCGTTTTCGTCATAGATGATGTTCATGTTCGCATCACGTTGGGGGCCGGAAGCATCAGGCCAACTTTCTCCTGTCCAGTTTGCCCCATTGTTCCATTCGGTAATCCATACCGGTCGGCCATTGGCTGTTCTTGAGGTTGCCCCGATATTCCAGTCCCACCATGATGTGGCCTGGTGTTGGTAAGCATGCGTAACCACGAAATCTACACGGTAGTTCAGGCTGTCGCAAATAGCCATGAAATCAGTTAACCACGCTTTGGGAGTGGAGGACGGAGCCGGTGAACCCAAGCGCAAACCGGACTTGAACATTTCCGGCCATTGTTCTATGGCATGTGCTACAGACATGTTGGCTTGGTCTGAACGGTCTGGTTCATTGTAACCTAATAAATGGGATACATTATTCCGGGAGTTAATGACTTCGAAGGACTGCCAACCTAAATTATGTCTCATGGGAACATATTCCCGGTCTATATTTTCGGTGTCTCCACCTGCATCCCAATCATAAAAGACGGATACGTTTACTTGGTCGCTGGGGCCACCTGCCCAACCTTTTTTGCCTGTCCATTCCCATTTGAAGACTCGTATGAAAGATACGAATCCTTCCATGCCTTCTGGCATTTCTGGGAATTCGACATCTTCATCGCTGGCAATGAACATTCGGCTGAACCCGGTGCCGTCAGGATTATTGGCCAATGTGGCTGCAAATCCCTTTTTCAACTTGAATGATTGGATTCGGTTATCAAACTTTCCTAATTGGTTGTGGTACGTGTTGATTTCGTATGATTGGGAGTCTCCCGTGAAGTTCTTTCCCGTATAGACGGTCAGGGCTTCTTGAGCTGTCTGCATACCGCTCGGAATAATGACGGTACCGGAACCATATATGGCGATACGGTCGTTTTCTGCATCGAACGGTTTGCCGTTAATAGTTACATATTGGAGCCAATCGGTTTTGACCTTTGAGGGTTTGATTTGTGTGAAGTACAACCATGCTTCGTCTCCGTTCAGATCTATCGTGGAGCTTGAAAGCGGTTGGTTGCCGGTCAAGAACAGATTGGTTTTGCCCTCTACCCGTACATGCTTGTTTTCGTAACTTTCCGTTTGGTAATCTCCTTGGTCGGTCAATGTGATGTCCGTTGCAGAAGCATTGCTTTCTGCGGTAATCATTGGCATCGGAGTACGGGATGTGCCGGACTGCATGCTCGTCCCGCACCATGCTGACAGTGCGGCGGCAATGAATAATTTGGAATAGTTCATGTTTTTGATGGTTTTATCGGATAAGTATTTTATGTGCCGTCCCTTTTGTTTCTACGATGTAAATGCCTATCGGTAGTTGGGCTTTTATATCAGTGATTTTCGCACCTGTCAGAGTTGAAATGCTATAATTATCAGTTCCTGATACGATGATGCGTCTGTCTTTTACGGTGAGTTTCACGGTATCCTTTTCTGTTGTCGCAATGGAGCTGCCGTTTTTTTCCGTGACACTGAAACCACCTACCATACCCATCGGACCTTTGATATGTAGTCCGTCTTCAGTTAATACTTTATCTATAACTTGTGTGCAAGTAAAGGTGACATAGTAATCACCGCTTTCAGGTACGGTAAATTCAAACTCACCGGGATGTACGGTCATTTTTTTCGTGTATGAAATGCCATTTTCATCGGCCAAGTTATCGGCAATGCCATAAAAATATTGATAATAGACATCATCGTTTTCATCTGTTCCGAAATCGGTGTCGGCATTCGTGATTACAGATACGGGGTTTTTGTTGATACCTACGCGGGGAATGAAGTAATCTCCGTTGTTGTACCAACAATAAACCCATTCGAACTTATAGGTTTTCCCGGCTTCTAATCCGGCCAATTTATAGGCGAAAAAGTTCACGTCATTGCCATCCCAGCGCATAATAAGCAGGCGATGTTGGTCGTAATATAATGGGAATTGCCCATAAATAGCGCATTTGGAGGCCAGTTTGGTGGAATAACGTACGGTACCACCGTCTTCACTATCAGTCTCTGTCCAGACCAAGTCGGGATTATCGGAGATCCAACCGAATTTGTCAGGTTCGGAACCGACATCTACAGCGTCTCCTCCGTCCCATCCTTCCATGAAATTCTTTTGTGCATTTACCGTGTTGGCGAATGAACACATTAACAATGATGCAATTAAAATTGAAATCTTTTTCATATGTCTAATTTTATAGCTTTTGATTATTTGTTGAAGATAAAGTGACTCCGGTTTTTAGTAAGCAGAACCGGAGTCCGTTTTTTATTGTACAATGACTTTTACCCTATTAACGATATAGATTCCTGAGGGAAGATTGATCGTGGTTTCACCCGGAGCTATCGAGGTGGATAAAATTCGCTGCCCTGATATATTGTAGACTTTTACATGTATTGCTTGAGTTGTGGTTAATTTTACACCTCCGCTCATGCCTTCTACCTTGAAGGACGGGTCTTTGGAATGACTTCCGACAGAAGTCGGGTCTATCCAATGAGCCACTAATGTCATGTCTTTTTCTACACCTAACTCAAAGTTCCATTTGGAGTCAAATCCGTCGTCGTTATACCACCATCCATTAAATATAAATCCATATTTTACGGGATCTTCTGGTTCTTGGATGACATCCCCTTCGGAGAGATATTGGGGGGCGATGGCTGTACCTCCATCGGAGTCGAATGTGATTTTAAGAGCCTCACCTGTTTGTGTCAATGTGAATCCCCACGCCAGACTACGGTCTCCATCGCTGTCTTCTGTCTTCCAGGTCAGGAAGTAATCACCGTTTTCAGGAACAACGAACGAGAATGAATAATTGGTACTTCCAGGCCATTTGCCTGCATCGGCAGTAACGGAACCGATAACCGTTCCCGTGCCATCACTTGCCGTGTTGACGGTAAACGTTGTGGGGCGTCCTTGGTTCCCGGACATTTTGGACGAAGTACAAGTAAAAGTGTATTCTTTTCCTACTTCCAATCCTTTTATCGGAAATGAAAATACCGAGTTGTTCTTCGGGTGGATGAACACGCGCCCTACATTCAAATCGTCACGATACGTGCCTTTGGAGTTTTGGTCGGCAACATCTGCGCTCCATCCGAAATTTTCGTCTGCACAACGCCATCCAGCATCATAAGGTGAAAGTTCTGTGGAACCATCGGCATCCCATCCGGCCATGTAATCGGTATTGAATTGGATCGTGTAAACCTGTGTCGGAAAGCCTTTTCCAGACGTTACGGTGATGGTGATACATTGTGAGGTTTCATCTAATTCGGATATTTCAACCGAAGCACCGGCTTCTTGTCCATTGGCAGTTGCTGTTACAACCGGCTGTTTTCCGGCCGCGATGTCGTAGATGTAATCGGTAACATCAGGGTTGAACCCGTTAATGCTGTTCCCGTCTATTCTAAGGTCGGATAAAGTAGCATCTTCATACAGACTGACCGCTTGGTTTAATGCGTCGATGGCCGTTAATATTTCTGATGCCGTGGCTTTATCACCTTTTTCGTATATTTCTTGGGCTTGGGCTATAGCGGTTTTCATATAGCTTTCACCGGCGCTTCCGTCTGCTGTGGCTTCTTGGGCTGTGCGGATGGCAGCTTCCAGATCGCTGAGCTTGGCGGCCGTAAAATATAGTTTGATGTTGTCTATAGCCAATTTTCCGTTGTCTCCGGACCCTTTACCCAGTGCTTTTATTCCTATACTGATTTTGCCTTGGGTGGCATCATTAAGGGTGAATTTAACAGTTTCTGTTGTCCATGTGTTGGAGAACGTGGTAGTTGTCCCATATACAGGTGTACCTTCTTCCGGTATAAAACCAAATAGGTTTGTCTCAATGGATCGTCCTGCATTCTGATTGAGTACATCGTAACTGAGTTCGTATGTGCCGGCTGGCAGGCTGACACTTTGACTCATTTGTGCCGTATTGCCCCATGCAGCAGACATCATTAATACGGCTCCTTCTGCCTCTCCGTTAATATCATTTGCAGGAGGATTTACTGAATTTAATGCATCGGGAATCGATTCGAACTCCAATCCGTAATTAGATGTGGCAGCGCGGAACCAATCATCGTTGGATTCTTTTGTCCAACCTTCGATGAGGTAAGCCCGGCCGGATAGTTCAGCTTCAGTCTCACCACTATTGTCTGTGAACGTGGGTTGGCTGTCGAAGTCGGCATTTTTCAAATATGTTGCTGTCACCTCTTCTTGTGCATAGGTAAGGGACATACTTGTAAACAAGCATATCAATGTTGTTATCTTTTTCATTTGCTTAAAATTTATGAATAATGATGCTTTATTCTATATCCCAAAGGCCATTGTCCCAAAAATTACGGTTACTTCGGGCTGTGCCGTCAGTTGTAATGTCTGGGTCATAACCGATTTCATTAGAACATGCCATCAATGTACTTGTTTCCAACTGGCATATTGTCACTTGGGGAGTTTGATATTTCTTTTGAGTTTTCATGTGATTATTTTTATATATTAAACCTTGTTACTTAATTGCAATCTTTTGGTTTTCTATCAAGTAGATGCCACGGGGGATGTCGTTGAGTATCACTATTTCTCCAGCTTCCAGTTGAAGGTTGCGTACAATAACCCCGTTAAGTGTGTATATATGGAGCTGTTTGGTATTTGTGCCATTTTGGATGATGAGACAACCTGCTGATGTTGTGGATAAATGGAAATCCGGTGTTTTTTGTAAACCTTTTATGGAGGTGATGTCTCCGAATGCGTGATTTACCAAGAGTTCCGCTTCTGTGTCAGTTCCGAGGAAAGCACGGAAAGCCGGAATGCGGGCTTTATCTGTTGCTTTGAGGAATGTCTGTGTGTCGTCGTGGTCTACCAGGATAAGTTTATCTTTAGCATCGATTCCGGCGAGTAGCTGGAATGTTGCTTTAAATATGCCTTCGGCAGGAGCCGTAATAGGTATGACCGTATTTGTTGCGACAAAAGTGTTCTTTTTTTCTTGTCCTGTATATAATAAGTATGGACGGCATGCCTCAATCTTGTCTGCTGGTTCAAAGTTCACCATATTTTTTTCGCTATCAAGTGATTTGAACTTTTCGATATTTCCTTCGATACCAGAGATGTCACTCACCGGGAAGGGGATACTGAGCGTAGACCATCCTTGTGTAAATGTACGAGCATAAGAGACCTTCTTCGCTGTAATTTCTTTTATGTTATGGAATGGGTAACCGTCTGTCAGCACGATGGATTCTGTAGTATTGCCGATTACGCTATTGGTCCAACTCTTTGGAACTGTGGCTTTTTCTGCAAAATATTTAATCGTGTTAGGATTGATTGCATTGAAAATGTCACGTGCGTCTTCTGCAATATTAGCCTGTGTCAAATCCACGTGGGTCAGAACTTGATTTTTCCCTATTTTGGCAGACAAGATTTCAAAATCTTCTTTCGTAAATTCACCGCTCAAGGTTAGTTCTTCCAAAGAAGATAATGCCCCATTGGCAAAAGTAGATAATGTTGAGGCTGAGATTGGGCTTGTCGTAAGGTTGAAATTCCATGCCAAGCTACGGTCTCCATCACTATGTTCTGTTTGCCATGTGAGGTAGTATTTGCCGTCTTCGGGAACGATGAATGAAAACTTGTGGTTCGTATAAGCTGTCCATTTTTTTGCATCTGCTTTGTGGGAAGCTATGATTGTACCTGAACCATCTGCTTCTGTACTGATAGCAAATGTGGTAGGACGGTTTTCCTTGCCAGACATTTTGGAAGAGGAACAACTGAACGTATAAACCTGTCCAGCCTTTAAATACGCTATAGGATAAGAGAATATAGCTTCATTTTGTGGATGGATGAACACACGCCCTACATTCAAATCGTCACGATACGTACCTTTGGTGTTTTGGTCGGCAACATCTGTGCTCCATTCGAAATTTTCGTCAGAACAACGCCACCCTGCATCATAAGGTGAACGGTCTGTGAAACCGTTGGCATCCCAACCATCCAAATAATTGTGTACAAATTTGATAGAATAGGTAGCTGTGCTTCCGTTGCCGGCTGTAACAGTGACAGTGGTTATGCCCGGTATAGTTGTGGTGTTTTGTATTTCGTAAGCTGCGTATGTCGCGTTTGTCGTAACTGCCGTTTGGGGAATGTTTGTTTCTGATACACTTAATGAATAAGTGTATTCATATACAGTTGGAAGGAAACCGGTGATTGTTTTTCCGTCTACAGTCAAGGAAGACAGAGTGGAATCCTGGTATTGTGAAACGGCTGTACTTAGACTTTTGATGGCATTTTCTATCTCCTCAGATGTAGCTTGGGAGTTTTGTGCTACAGTCTTAGCTTCAGTAATAGCGGCGTTTAAGTATTTTTTGCCTTTTTCTGTGCCTTCTTTTATTATTTTTTCGGCATTTGCTATTTGGGTTTTCAACTTTTCTTTACCGTCTTCCCATTTGGCATAGATTGTGATATCATGGGTTACGACAGACGAGAAGTCGTAAGGTGTATCTGATGACAGGCTTGTATACCAACCTAAGAATGTATATCCGGTTTTAGTCGGTGCGAGTGGTTCTTTTGCTTGTTCCTTGCCATCCTTTAGTAAGTATTGTGGACTTACAGTACTCCCTCCGCCGGTATCGAATGTTACGGTCAGTGCCTCTCCTAACTCAACCAGTTGGAGTCCCCAAATTCCGGCATTTTGCCAACTTCCTCCATTTAGGGTGCAGTCCCACGTGAGATAAAGAGTGGATTCTGTATTTTTGGGAATAATGAAACGTTCTGATTGAAATTCTTTGGTCACATTGTTTCCGGATACAGTAGAAGTATAGTCCAATAGAATAGAGCCGTTATTGATATTAGAGGTGATGGTAAAATGTGAATCCAATGACCCGGTGCCTCCATTGCGTCGCCACGTCTTTCCGGAGAGTTGGTATAACATACCCGTGGGAAGATCATGGATTGCATAATAGAGTTTATTGTCCGGAACCGTAGTGTATAACATGGCATCATCGCCATTGTTTACGGGGGAACCTACATTTATGCGCCAACTGGCGTCCTTATCCCCGTTTGTGCCCCATTCGATGTCTTGTTGGCTTCCCCATCCGACTTGGGCCGGTGTCCCTTTTTGGGTGTCGTTCCATCCTTTCAGGTAATCGTCACCCACGCTTGCAAAGGCGAGACTGCAACTGATGCAAGCGCTGAAAAACATACTTGCTTTTCGGTAATACTTTTTCATGATACGTGTTTTTAGTTATACAATATATGTATGTGAACATCTTCGCGGATATTAATCCGTTAAAGACGTACAAATGTAGCTTATCATGTATCAAGAAGATGTTTTGATATAGCCCAAATAGGGTGTATGAATCGTTCGTAGAGAAGTATTCTACATTATTGGGCTATTTTTCCACTTGACGGCTGGAGGCCGTTTAAGAATGTTTTTCAATTATTGCTTAGGTTCTGTTGGGTTACTTTTTGCAGGCCGATGTATGTATATCTTCATCCGTCGCTCTCTGTTCGTGTTGTACGAAATGTTCAAACCATTCTCGTGGTTGCATGCCGAACTCTTTTTTGAAGCAAGTGCTGAAATAGCGCGGATCGTTGAATCCTACAGCGTATGCCAGTTCTGAGATACGTACATTTTTCTTTTCTTCCATGATTTGACAAGCGGCCTTTAATCGGACATTCCGGATGAAAGATACGTAGCTGAGTCCTGTAAGTGATTTCATTTTACGGAAAAGTGTGGAACGGCTGGTACCCATGTCTTGTAAGAAGTGTGCCAGATCATACTCCGGTTCGTCAAGGTGTTGGTGTACACAATCTATGGCCTTTTGGAGGAATTCTTCATCTATACTGGTGTAGTTCAGTTCTTTGGCTTCAAATACGATTTGTTTCTTGAAATCCTGGTTCTTACGTTCTCTTGCTCTTAACAGGTTGTGTATTCTGGCGTGTAGTACGGTGAGATTGAACGGCTTGGTCAAGTAACTGTCTGCTCCTATTTCATAAGCTTGTGTACGGTCTGTTTCACTTGTTTTTGCAGTGAGCAACAATATGGGAATATGTGATGTTTCAAATTTGCTTTTTATTTCTTTGCACAATGTCATACCGTCCATGACAGGCATCATGACATCCGAGATGATAAGGTCTATGTCTTCCGTACGAATGATATTGAGTGCTTCCATTCCGTTCGTGGCCGTGAATATGTGATATTCTATTCTCAACAGGTTGGCCATGAGGTTTAATAAATCTTCATTGTCTTCCACTATTAATAATGTATATTCCTGTATTTGTGTGGGGGCTTCTGCCGGGTCATCTTCAATGTTTAGGAGTTGGATGTCATGGCTTTCAGGAGATGTCATGTCGATTTCATCTTCTTTGAAACTTTCTTTTGTAATCGGTAGACAAATTTGGAAATGGGTGCCTTTTCCCTTGTCACTATTTACTGTGATTGTCCCGCCATGTAATAATACCAAATCTTTGGTTAATGAAAGTCCTATGCCTGTGCCTGTAGTTTTGAATTTACGGTAGTCTCCCTCATAAAAGCGTTTGAACAGGTCTTTCTGTGCCTCTTTGGAAATTCCTTCTCCGTCATCGGAAACGGTGATTATGGCATATTTTTTAGTTGGATCTTGTGTTAGTATAACGTCGATATTCCCTCCGGTTTTGTTGTATTTTGCGGCATTTGACAATAAATTGTAGAGTATTTTGTCTACTTTGTCTGGATCAAACCAACCCATTAGGAGGGAGGGACAGGTAACCTGGAGGTGCATTTGTTTTTTTTGAATGAGTGGACGGAAGCTTTCTACATGATTGGTAACGAAAGAAGCTAAATCATTATAAGAAACCCTCAATTTTAAATTCCCACTTTCCACTTTCCTGAACTCTAAAATCTGTTGTAAGAGACGGATAAGCCGGTTTATGTTATTCATCATTACTGAATATTGTTTTTGATGGTCGGGGGACGCAATACGTAATTCATCTATGGCAGCAGATATGATTGTCAGGGGAGTGAGTAACTCATGGGTAATATTTGTAAAGAACTGTAGCTTGGCATGATTCAATTCTTCGGATTTTGTTTTTTCTATATCTCGCAGTTGTAGCTCATTTTGTAAGTTCATACGGTTACAGACAGTTCGGTAAACCCAATAAATTGTAATAATCACGAATAACGTGTATAATAAATAAGCCCACCATGTTTTCCATGGTGGAGGGAGGATTGTAATGTCTAAAGTTGCTTCTCGACTATTCCATACCCCGTTTGAATTGGTTGCTTTCAATTCAAATGTGTATGTTCCAGGAGGAAGATTATTGTAATAAGCAAATCGGTGCATAGAGTTAGAATATTGCCATTTATCATCTATGCCATGGAGTTTATAGGCGTAAGTTTGTTGCATAGGATTTTCATATCCTAAGGCTGCGAATTCTATATTGAAGTTATTTTGTGTATAGTTCAATACTATTTTTTTTGTAAATTCTGGAGAGAAGGCAGATATTTTCTCTTTATTTTTTACGGGTAATTCATCCCAGGGACAATTATGTATCTTTATGTCTGTTATGGTTACGGTAGGTTGGAATGACTGTTTGTCCTGTAACTCGTTGGGACGAAAGCTGTTGAGTCCTTGGTAGCTGCCAAGGTATATTTCACCATTTGCAGACACAGACGATCCGTTTCTTGTGAAAGAATTATCCAATAATCCATCCATTGTGGTATAAAGCCGATAAGAAAACGATTGTAAATCTTTGCCGATTGTCAACTTCACGAGTCCGGAATTTGTGCAGATCCACAGATTATTATGTTGGTCTTCCTGTATGTTAAATATGACATCTCCCGGTAGGTTCCAAATGTGGTGTATCGGGATGAACAAGTTTTTCAGAGGGTCGTATAAACTTAATCCTCCGTCTTGTCCTCCGCTCCATATCCTGCCCTTTGTGTCAATGTGTATGCAAGCAACATTGGTACTGTTCAGCTTTTTGTTGTTTATGGAATAGTTTGATATTTTGTATTTGGATATATCTTTCCCCTTACCTTCTATTTTGTAAATTCCATTGTTGGAAGAGGCTGCCCAAATGACACCTCTGTGGTCTTTTTTAATATCCATTATGACAGATGTTCGTAATTTGTTCCCGTTACAATCCAAGGTGTCGAATCTTAAATATTTTCCGTTTCCAGCCAACATTGTGAGGCCGTAATCGGTACCGATCCATTTGTTCTTTTCTGTATCTTCAAAAATGGCGTATATCCTGTTTCCAGACAACCAGGGTGTGGTGGCGGATGAGAATTTTTTTGTATGGTGTATCCCGGCGGTTGTCTCTTGGTATTCAAAAATCCCGTCGTTATAAGTTCCAAACCAGATAGCCCCATTGGAGAGGCGGGTCATTTTGATGATGGAAGGAATACGGGATTCTGAAGGGAAGTATTTTTCTTTTGGTATTTTTTGCCAAGTATGATTGTGTAGGTTGTATTTTATTAATCCGGATGTCCCGATGACCATCCATAAGGTTTGGTTGTCTTTGTCAATGAGAATACAGGATACAGTTTGAGTTTTAAATTCTTGTTTTAGCCCTTTCATGGGGTATGATTTAAAAAAAGGTTTCCGTGTACTGACCGTGTTTACTCCTCCCCTGAGCATACCAATCCACATCATGCCTTGTTTGTCACATAGAAGACTGGTTACTTCTGCATCCGATATCGTTTCATCTTTTTCTGAGGGGTAGAAATTTGTGAAGGTGCCTTTGGATTCATCGTTTAAAATACTTAATCCTAAGCTGGTACCAATCCATATGTTTCGTGAATTAATATCCTCAGATATACTGTAAATAATGTCATGTGGAAGGCTTTTTGCATTGCCGTTTTCATGTGAGAACGATTTCCAACGTACATTGTCCGGATCATATGCATTTTCCAGTACATACAGCCCGCTTCCCCATGTGCCTATCCATATCCTTTTTTTGCTATCCTCGAATATTACATGGGCGGACTTTGGAAGCATACGTGGGTAGGCGTAGAATCTGTTTTTGGCTAAGTCGTAACGGAATAATCCTTGGTTCCATGTGCCGATCCACAGATGCCCGTGAGAATCTTCCAGTAAACTTTTTACGGGTGTTTCAGGAAAAATGCCATTGGTGTTTTGCCTGTTGTATAGTGTACAGGAGTCTGTATTGTAATCGTAACAAAAAAGCCCTTGATCTGTACCGATAAAAAGTTTCCCATTTCGAGTGGAACGGAGGGCGGAAATAGAGTTGTTAATAAATTCTATACGTTTGATTTGCTTGATTTCTCCGGTTTTACGGAGAAGGACGTTTAATCCCTTGTCTGTTCCAATCCAAAGTCTGTTTTCTATATCTTCTTCGAGGCAGAGTATATTATTATTACTTAGAAGTGTCGGATGATAAAGATTGGATTTGTATGTTTTAAAACTATATCCGTCATATCTGTAAAATCCGTTTTTAGAAGCTAACCAAATGTAACCGTCCGGGCTTTGGTATATTTTTTGTATGTCATTACAAGGCAAGCCCTCCAAACTCGTTAACCGTTTGAAATGGTAGTGCGGCATAATGTTTGCTTGTATCGTGATGTGTAAAAAGAGATAAATCAAGCACATTAATTGTCTTTTCGTAGTATATTTTCCCATATTAATAAAAAAAGGTTGATAGCTGTGCAAATTTATAAAAAAGAATAATATCTTAATTGGAAAAGGATATTTTTATATTGTATGAATTGCCATAGGATGATTTAATGATGTTTGTTTTCTGTAGGGGGCTGTCTGTTTGGAAAATGGGAGCTATCCTAGTTGGGTTGACAAAAGGAATGCTGTGGGGGAGTTTGCTATTGTATGTTGTTTTCGTGAAAGATGGTTGTGTCCCATGTGTCATACCAAGGTATAATAGGGGATTCTCCATTGAATATGATGGGAAGCCAAATGTAAGGTGTAGCTTTTTCTGCAATAGAATCTTTCTTGTTGTCAAATATGGCTATAAATGCATGGCTTTTTCCTTGTACGGGTAGGATAAAAGAGAGTTGAGCATGGAAGTTCTTTTCAGCATCTGGCCCTGTATAAGGATTGCCTGATGTAGTCCATGTTCCATGTATGGAATCAGCAGATAACAATTGTGCGGTTTTCTGGTTGTTGGATAGTATCAGATGATACTTTAGGCCGTTTTTAAATAAGGATATTGTTCCTTGGAACAGAGATGGTAGGTGGTGGTATTGGTTTTGAATGTTTAAATAATCTTTAGTTAACGGATACAAGCGGATTTCAGATTTGAGTGATGATATGTAGTATGCTTTATCATTATGATCGAGAAACAGGGTAAAGGGAGTTTCTTTCTTATCATCTTTTATAATATTGGCCGTTTGAAACCTTTGGTTTGGGTGAGTAGATAAAGCTATGCAGATTTTAGGATTGGACTCTATCGTCTTTACCCATAAAACGAATTTTTGGGTTTCTTTGTTGTAAATGACTATGGGGTGGGATAGAATTACTGTTTTTTGAGGGAATATAGCTTTGTCTGTTAGGCTTGGGAAAACAATATTCTCAAAATTCCAGTTCAATAGATCTTTGGAGGAATAACAGTTAATCTGAAAAGGTAAAAAGGAGGGGGCAGTATGTGCTTCTCCATACCAATAATAGGTTCCTTCGTGGTACAATATGCTTCCATTATGTGCATTGATGGGATTTTGTTCTCTGTCGTTCCATGGAAATCCTTGGATAAAACAGGTTTTTAGTGAGGGTGTTTTGTCCCTTTCACATTTCTGTTTATTGTTGACCGTGCAGGATATTATTAGAAAAAAGCAAAAAAAATAAAGAAGATGACTTTTCATTATAAGTGTTGTTTGATTAATTTATGAAGCAAAAATACAACGGCATTTATACAAAACAGAGTAGAAATGTTTCAAAAAGGAGGATTTTTCGTTCTTGGATATCTTATGATAAGATTTATTGCTTTTATTGAGTGTTTTTTAAAGGTATTGAGTTTTGAATAAATCTGAGGCATGTGTGGAACAGGAGTATTAAATTGAGGGAGCAGAATTATCTGTAACTTCTTTTTTTATAGATTTGGGAAAATATAACCCCTTTTTTTATTAAGGAAGAGGGGGGACTGAATAAATCATCAGTTCATCTTATCTGAGCACATAAATTACCATTTTCTTCATGAAGCGTCACGGTAAGAATGTTACGGTCAGTCACATCTCCTTTTTTCCTTTACCAAAGCATAAGTGATATATTTAAAAGAACTATTGGACTTTTTATCAAATTCTGCTTAAGGTTATCAGGTATTTCTATACCTACCATTCTATCATATTCTTCTATGGTCTCAACATTGTTAGAGACACAACTTAGAAGTAAATCTACTGTCATCTGTTCTACTTTCTCATATGAACCGCCGGGGCCGCCATAAATAGAGTCGAAATGGTTGTGAACAACGTGATACATATCGTACAGAACCAAGCCTAGCCAGAATGAGGGTATCGCCAAACTTTCGTATTTTTCATAAGAGTCAAATTGTATTGGATTTCCATCAGCATCCAAGAGAGTAAAGGTTCCATATCTCGAGGATACATAGCCGCTTTCGGCAAATGTTGGGATTACAATCTGATTGCTTTCACTTGTCTCTTTTGTTGCAGATTCATTTTCTGTAACATCATTTCCATTTCCTTTCTTTACATCGCATGAACAAACAAGCAATAATAAGGCTAAACCAAACCATTTTTTCATTGTACATTCGTTTTTTAATTAGTAGATATTTTTTATTTGTTAAAATCAATTCTCAGAGAGGTACGTACCCTGCATGCTTCTCCATACTGCATTCCCGGCACCCATTTAGGCATTGCCGTTACAATCCTGACAGCTTCTTTGGCTAAAACATCATTTCCTTTGGTCTCTATATCCGTAAGCGAACCGTCATGGTTTACTGTGAATTGAACATAGACAGAGTTTTTGCCGGTTTGAAGCGTCAGGTCTTTTCTCGTGTTGTTTTTTATAAATTTACGGAGGGCATCATTACCACCCGGGAATTCGGGCATGCTTTGTACTGTTGTAAAAACATCACCTTCAGTGGGGAGCTTTTTCTCTTTTGCAATTTGTACTCTTCCCATCTTGTATGTAACAACTCCGGGAATCTCCAAACGATAGTCTTCAAAATACGAAAACAGAGAAAACAATATTTCGCGCACTTCTGTTGAAACAAGATATATCTCGTATACCTTTTTTAAAGGTGTTTCTGTTCTTTTTCCAGTAACAGATAAATCTGTACGTGTCATATTCTTTAATACCCCATGTTCATAGGCTTCTTGAATCTTATATCTATTTCCATTTTCTGTATACTCTTTTGTCCATAATCCATTCGGATATCCGTCTGCATCAAAAGCGCAATGTATGATGTTTTTATTATTCGGGAACTTGGTGGTTTGTTTTGCATCCCCAAAGGCTATATTTAACGAGGTGATACTTGATGTAAATTCATTTATTTGTTTTGCATAGCCATTGATTTCACCGTTGTTGAAAGTCAATGCAATCAAAGGTGTAGGATTTTCTCTGTATTTACATGATATGCTCTGTAATTTGTCTTTTTTATATGTTACTGACAATTTGAAATTATTCTTATTAAATGTCCATGTACCTGTTCTCTTTCCTTTATCAAATTTTCCATCAATCTGTATGGGGTATAATTCCCTTGCAAGATGAAAATCTCCGTGAAAAATCCGTTCCCCATCCGGAAGTTCAAAGTAAGAATAAATTGCCTCAGGACCGTTGTAATCTCCTTCATATTTTTTTAGTTTTCCTCCTGTAGCGACATATATGGAATCTATCAATATTTCCTTTCTCCTTAGTTGCTCTTCTTTATCTAAAAGGGTTTGTAAATTTACTAAAAGTTTATTTTTAATGGATTCTAATCTTTCTTGCTCGTCAAGCAGGTCCTTTTCTGTGTATGTTCTGCCTAATCTTATTTTTTCGTCATATACGATTTTATCTCCGAAAACTCCTTTATCCCATGTCTTGTCGTCTAAATGCTTTCTAATAGCATTCTTAATTAGAGGTATCGTATCGGCAATTGTTTGTATGTGGCCAAGTAAAACGTTGTTTCGTTCTTCTTGTACCGTATGCGCTGCTTTCGCTTGTTCAAGTTCTTTCTTTACTGTTTCTTCGGCACTTTCCAGACGTCTACATTCCGCAATCACATCATCGTAAGAGTAACCGACGAAAAGTTGTAATTGACTTCGTCGATGAATGTTAGTCTCAGGTATATACATTTCCAGTTCTTTTTCCAGTTCTGCGACTCGTGACGCTTTTTGTTTGGCATCAAGAAGCTGTTCTTCTGCCTTTAGTTTATCCTTTATATAAGGAACTAACATTTTATCTACATATCCTCTTCGTGCATTATCTTCTATTTCTCTTATAGCAAGAACCTCAGCCATTTCTATCCCTGAGTGATAAGCGTTTGATGTATATTTTTTTGTTATTGAATTCAATTCACGTATCAGTTTATCTGTTGTTACTGTTTTTCCAATATTATTTAGCAACTGTTGCAATATTGTTCTTCTGTCCGTTTCATCGGTCTGAGCAACGCTTATCATGACGTGGAAAACAGAAAGGAATATAAGAAACAATATATACCTTAATCCGCATAAATATTTTTTCATTTTTAATAAAGTGTTATATTTTAGAAATATGAAATGGGTTTACCAGTTACGCAACCAGAACTCATTGAAAATATCACTTTCCGTGTCTTCTTCCGGAGCTACCGGTTGTAAATCTTCGATGGGAATACAACGGAAGCCGTTGGCTTGGCAGTCGGCAATCATGTCAGCCGGTGGTTCGGCAAAACAGGTGATGACAACGCAGTGTATGTGACTGGCATATTCGCTGTCGGCATATGCTTTCATAAAGGTTTGCTTGTAACGTTGCAGTTGATTGTCGTGGGTGGAAGTCCACACTTTATTCTCTACCAACAGGGCATGGTGCTCTTTCTGTCCGTTGGGGTAGCGTAATATGATTTCTGCCGTGACGTCATTTTGTTTCCATCCTTTTTTGACTGCTACTTGTTCTATCTCTGCCGGGTTGTGTTCTTCCATATTCAACAAATGGAATAAAATACGTCGGCATGCGGTGTATAACAAAGGCTTCTCGTTTTTGAAGGTCGAGGCGGTACGGCGCAACGTCCATGACATGACAAAATCCATCACAGCTTCCTTGTGAGCGTCGCCCTCGGAAGCATCACACATAAGTAATGATTTAAGTTCCATAGAACATTCATATTTATGACCTTATGAATACCCCAAAAACAGGTCTGTTTATAAAAAAGTAAAGACGTGGGCATCTGTACTTTCGCTCATCCCGTGTTCAGGCCTTCGCATTGCCTCTCCCAAGGATAAGCAACGCAGCCAGCCCACGTCAAGATTATATTATGCCATACGGAATAGCCTCTATGAAGAAGCATCCCGAATGTGTATAATATACCCAACGTGGACGTTTCGTTGCCGTATCTTCTTGGGATTTTCAAAGTTGCGAAGTTTGAACACAGAAGAAAACGTCCGTAAACGTCCTTTTATCATAAATAGACAATGCCCACCCCTCCGGGCTGGCTGTCTATGACAAAGATAGTTACTTAATGTGGTTTGTGCAAATATCTGCATTGTTTTTTCGTGTTCTAATTCTTTCCTGTAGAGTTTGGTGGGTTCTGTTTGTTTTGCGTTTGGTTTATTAATGAAGTGTGGTATTGACAAGTGGAGATTTTAATAATGGACTAACATCCGTGGTGGGTATTTGGAACACATATAGAAGTCCGATACTACTATTATATGATGATTCAGGCATTCTTTCCGGAATGCCGTCATGTCCCCTCACGCTTCCCTCTCCAGGAGTTTAAAAAAAATCTCTTTCATCTTTCAGTATTTATTGTAAGGCGCTATTTTATAATGAATTACGGAATGAAGGATGTTTCAGGTATCTTTCAGTTTCCTTTCATTGCGGAAAGCGGTAAAAAGTTCTCAGCCAAATGATTTTTCAATCTCAGGCGAACGATTTTCGGTTCTGCGCCAAATGAAATGGAGCTTGGCTGAAAGATACCTGAAACATCCTTCAGTTTGTAACTTCAATATTATGAGTGGTTTACGCTGTAATTTGAAAGATGAAGGCTCTTTTTGCAAAATTCCTGTGTAAGGGGAAATGTCCGTTCTGCATGAAAGTAATGTCCCCTATCGGTTATTTGTTGTTCCAGCCCTAATACCTCTGTCTTCCCTCTGTTCCGGTGTATCCGCCTTTCCTGTCCCCGTGCTTCCTCCTTTTTGTTTCCTTGGCCGTACTTCCTTCTTCTGCCCCATGCGTTTTGTTTCCCTTACGTGTGTTCCTTGTTTTCCTTTTGCGTGTTCTTTGTCCCGGTGCACCTGTCTTTCTTACTCCCGTGCCTTCTACTCTTTGTCGTTTTGTCGCACTCCCTTCCTTCGCCTCCGTGCGTTCCGTTTCACTTGTGCGCCTTCCTTGTTTTTCTTGCGTGTGCCCGCTGTTTCGGCGCGTCCTCCCTTCTTGTTCTTTCCCCCTCTATCTCCTCACCGCCTTTTTCTCCTCTTCCTTCTTCATTTCGGTGTTATCCTTCCCCTTTTCTCCGCTCCTTTCCTCTCCTTCGTTTTCCATTTAGAAAAAAGTTTTCCCTTAAATCGCGGGTGATTTCGAGTGTTAAATATATGTTTTACAGCATATTCCTTGTTTGTTTGTGGAAGTTTTCTTAAATTTGCAAGAGTTTCCGCTTGAAAAAAAGTGGTTATAATATTTGGCAGTTACGGTAAAAGGTTGTACCTTTGCACTCGCTTTCGGGAAGCAAGGCCTTTTGGG
>ENA-ORTV01000149-ORTV01000149.1-human-gut-metagenome-genome-assembly--contig:-NODE-149-length-86782-cov-4.899916_pt1 | contig 86782 bp, 101 predicted proteins | sample MGYA00241915_ERZ509194 | MGnify/ENA primary metagenome ERZ509194 (study PRJEB26280, sample SAMEA2338810) | human gut metagenome | biome: human gut; feature: human-associated habitat; material: faeces... | reverse complement strand
TCTTCTGGTTTTTGTATTTTGCGATACATAGTTATAAGAAGCTGTTTTTCGTTAATTGATAATTTTAATTTTTCGATATCTTCTTCTTTTAATAACCCTTTTTGAGTTAATTTTTGCGCAAGGTATTTTCTAGCATTTGTTGGAAGAGCGTTAAGAATAGTCAATGAATCTGTAGCTCCGATGACATATTTTTCTAATGCCTTTTTCAACATAGGAGATTTTTCGAAAAATTCTTTAATTATAGCTAATCTATCCTGATTATTAGCAGCTTCGCTCATTTTTTCATTTAAAGTATTTGCTGTTTTGATAGGATTTGTTGTATTAGTTTTTTCAACTTTAAAACTTTGTTTGTTATCTGTTGTCATAATTTGCTGACGTAGAGCTGTCAATCTTGAAGTATCAACATTTTCTCTAGTTGCAAATCCTAAATCAGGAGTTGTATCTTCTTTTTCTGTATTTGTCTGTACAGGAGCTTTTAGTTCGGCATCACTTCCTGAAGCTACAGTTGAATAATTACCGTTTGTGGCTTTATCCATTGTCTTTGTAAACTGTTCTTTGCTGGTAGTTGTCAAGGCATTAGGATTTTTTTCGATATATTCGTTAATCTGATTTAGAATATCTTTGTAATCAGGAACTTCATAAGCATCTTTATTTAAGTCGCTCAAGTGAAGTTCTTTAAATTCATCTGATAAGAATTTATTTTCTTGAACACCTATAAATTCACCGGCAGATACAGCTTTGATAAAGTTTTGTCTTTCAATTAATAACTGTTTTTCAGCATCTGTTAATTCTGGCTCAACGCCTTCAGCTTCAGCCTTTTTAAGTTTTTGATCAAGAGCTTCTAAAGCATCTTTATTCTTTTCAAACCATTCAGCACGTGCGTTGTCATAGTTTTCATGAGCCTGTGTTCTATCTTCTTCAGACTGGTTTTCTGCAATCAGTGCACTTGCGGCTGTTGCATCATCTTCGCTCATAACTTGACCGTCAGCATCCGGTGTGGTGGTAAGTTCTTTTATGTATTCAGGAGAACCAGCTTCTGCTGCAACTGCTTGTCTTGTTTTATCTGTTTTACAGCTCGCAAATAATGCTTCTAAACCTTTTAGTCTGTTTCTTTTATATAATGTTTGCACAACTTCAAGGAAGAGGGCTTTTTCCTGCTCAGAAGAGTTGATTAACAATCTGCCAAATGTTTGCAGCTGTAGTTTAATATCTTTTTCACTAGGATTGCTTTCTGCATATTTAATAATTTGTCTGAAATATCTTCTGATTGCTCTCTTTATTTGAGGCTCTGGGGTATTTTCTAATGTTGCATCTTTTGGTAAGCAGCCAGAAGCAATTAACCTATCGATTAATGAATGCTTTTCGTGTGTGCTGTTATGTTTTTTAAAGCCTTCAATTGTCCAGCCGGTAGAAACTGCAATAAAATAATCATTGCTAAGTTTTGAAACCTGATTTAAGTCGATTTTCCCATCAACTATTGAATCTCTAATTGCTGTTTCAAGACATTCTACATACATTTTTACAGCTTTTTCTTTATCAGGAATTTTTGCAAGCTGTTCATCTGTTAGATTGCAAACCTTTTGAATTAACGGATTTTTCTTTAAATCTTCTACAGTTAGTCCGTATTTCTTGAATTTTTCACAAATTTTTTCAAGAATTTTATCTATTTCAGTTGAGATATTTTTATTTTCAGTGCTTCCATTATCATGAGTTTGAGGCTGCTTCGCATCATAAATTGAATTTTGAGCAGATGTTTTCTGCCCGCTCTGTGAAGCTTGCGGTTTATAAGTTCTTTCAGTTGTATTTACATTATTACTTACATTTGTGCCCATCTTAATACCTCATATGTATAAAGTATATAAATTTTTGCAAATTTCAGGCTTTAAAAAATCTGTTACATAACTTAATGATGTAACGATTTGTAACAATGTCTTTTAAAATCCTAAAGTTTTTTTGAAAAATGCCGTTATACATGATGTAAGGTTAAGCACATTATAAGGAGTATAGATTATGTATGCAATGTGGCCCGGATGTTATAGTTTCAGAGATGAAATCAAAATTTTTGCATTGTGGCTTAAGGAGCAGACAGAAGCCTTCATTTTAAAAGTTTATGAAATAGACCGTCTTTTGCACGGTTAAAAAAGATTTAGTTATAATTTCTCTCTTTCTCTCGTAAAAATTTTAGCTTGCAGAATAAACTGCAAGCTTTTGTTTTACTTATACTCCTTTCCTAATTTACTTTTATTTTCGATTTTGATAGAATTATATTGAGGATTTGGGCGGAGTTCTGTTTTAAAAATGAAGAGAATATTTTTTCTTATAATATTATTTATAGTATTTTTATTTCAGACTTGTGCAGTATTTGCAGAGCCTTCTAAAGTTATGTCGTTGAATTATGATGATAATTCTGCGCTGGTTTATCTTAATATTATGGAATCTTCAGAGGGGCTCCAAAAAGAATTTAAGTATTCAAAGCTAGAAAATCCTAACAGGATTTATTTTGATATAGAAAATTCTGTGTTAATAGGCGGTAAACAGCAGCTTATATTTGAAAAATCAAATATTAAAGAGATTAAACTCTCTCAATTTACAACAAATCCGGATGTAGTTAGGGCTGTTATTACGTTTGAAGAAGGGGTTGATACTTCAAAAATCAAGTTGATTAATGTAAATGGAAATATTGTTGTAAAATGCGGAAAATTAGCCTTAACGAATGATTATTTTAACCCAATATATGAAGAGAAAGCTGAGAATTTGACCTATTCAAGCGTTGCAGTAAATTCTCAGGTTGTGCAAAAGGTTACAATCCCCCAGAATACGGTAAATGCATCAAACTCGGTTATTGCTGATATCCAGCAGGCATTTGAAAATTCTACACTTAATAATTCTGACGGAAAAACATATGATTCTGTTGTTTCTATAGATTTATCTTCAGATTTAAAGCTTCGAACCAAGTATTATATAAATGGATATTATATAAAAAACGGAGGTTTGCTTGTAAGCGGGCTGGGGCAGATTACTGCTTCAAAAATGTTTTATCTGGACAGCCCAAAGCGTGTTGTTATAGATATTCCTAATACTTTTGTTGATACAAAAATTAGGAATAAAGAGCTTAAAATTTGTCCTGATGGTTCGTGTAAGGATGTGGCAAAAATAGGCCAATTTGAATATAACAAAGCAAGGCTTGTTGTCACAACAGACAAACCGGAAAAATATATTCCTGTGTTTTCTGCGGATGCACAGTCTTTGCTTTTTATTAATGCAGATAAATTAAAACACACTGATTTAGTAAACTGTGTGGCAAATTTAGGTAAAGGGTATGTGCGTAAGATAGATAATAAAACAAATGAACTGATTTTGTCTTTTACTAACCCTGTAGTGCACTCTATTCTTAGAGATGATAAGGGTTTAAATATTTATCTATTCAATGTAAAAAGCTATAATGAGCTAGATTTAATTAAAACTCTTCAAAATACGTACTATAAAGAACTGACCTTTTCTTTGCTTCCGCAGATAGGCGTCAGAGCATCAATGAGCTTAAATGAGAGTGATGTTGTAAAAATTGACCAGAGTGTAGATGGCAAAGCAATAAAAATTACTATTACTCAAGGGGGTGTTAATGTTAAGGATACTCCAGTTGTTACTGCTCCTGTTAAAAAGCCTTCTACAAAAGGTAAAGTTGTTCTTGATGCAGGCCACGGGGGAAGCGATTATGGTGCAATAAGAGAAGGTATCAATGAAAAAGATATCACTCTGGATGTTACACAAAGAGTTGCATCAATATTAAAATCAAAGGGGTATAAAGTTGCGCTTACACGTGTTGACGATAAATATGTATCGCTTCAGGAAAGAGTGGAATTCTCAGAGAATGAAGCGCCGGAAATATTTGTCAGTATTCACGTTAATTCGGCAGTTGCTGTTGAACCTAAGGGTATAGAAACACATTATTATCACGATTACAGCAAAGAGCTGGCAAAAACAGTTCATGCTCATTTAATTAAAGGTATAGATACAAAAGATAGAGGCTTGTTTAAGTCTAAGTTTTATGTTATAAATCATACGACTGTTCCTGCAATCCTTGTAGAAATGGGCTTCATTTCTAATGATGAGGAGCGTGCGGCGCTTGTAACAGATTCAAGAAAGCAGAAAACTGCAAAAGCAATAGCTGAGGGTATAATTGAGTACATTAAATCACAACAATCTAAATAACAGACCTGTAGGATTTTTTGATTCAGGAGTCGGAGGTTTATCCGTATATGCAAGATTTAAATACCTTCTACCTGCCGAAAATACTTTGTACTACGGTGATTTAGCACATATGCCTTATGGTGATAAGACAAAAGAAGAGCTTGTCAGCTATGCAAGAACGATTCTTGATTTTTATAAGTTAAAATGTGTAAAAGCTGTTGTAATTGCTTGTAATACATCTTCTGCACAAGCATATGACGTAATCAAAGAAGAGTACGGGTTTAAAATTTATCCTATAATTCAATCCTGTGCCAAAGTTATTGCTTCTATGAAAGTGAATAGAATAGGTGTTTTTGCAACTCAGGCTACTGTAAACTCTGGAGCGTATAAAAAAGAATTAATGAAGTATAATTCTGCTCTGGAAGTATGTGAACTTGCCTGCCCTGATTGGGTTCCGATAGTGGAGAGCGGGAATTATGATAATCCGAAATCTATAGCTGCTGTAGAGATGCATGTAGAGGAGATGCTCAAATTTGCACCTGATAAAATAATTCTTGGATGTACTCATTACCCTTATTTAATGTCTTTGTTAACAAAGTTTGCTCCCAAGGAGCTATTTATAGATCCTGCGAAAATTTTTGTTGAATACATAAAGAATGATTTTGAAAGTTTAGGTCTTTTAAACAATACGCAAACAGCCGGTTATGAAAAGATGTTCGTAAGTGCTAACCCTGAAAGCTTTACTGAGCATTCAAAAATTTTCTACGAACTTCACAAAACTCCTGAGCTGGCCTAAGCACGGGAAAATACTTCAACATTAATATCATCAAATGTGTTATTAAAGAAGTATGCAGATGACGCAACCATAGAAGCATTGTCAGTACAGTATTTCATAATTGGAGCGTAAACATCATAACCTTCATCTTTTAAGCTGAAAATCTTTTTCCTTATTTCAGAGTTTGCAGCAACCCCGCCGGCGAGAACAACCTGCTTATATCCTGTTTCTTCCAGAGCGTGTTTAATCTTTTTAAAAAGTGTTGAAGAAACACATTCCTGAAAACTTGCACAAATGTCATTAACAGGCATTTCTTTCCCGTCAAAGCTTTTAACAAGTCTGAGTACAGCAGTTTTAAGCCCGCTGAAACTGAAATCATACCCGCCGACTTTAGCTTCCGGAAGCTTGAATGTGTGCGAATTTCCAATTTGTGCCAGTTTATCCAGCTTAGGTCCTCCGGGATAAGGCAGTCCGATTAGGCGCGCAACTTTATCATAAGCTTCTCCTACTGCATCATCAATAGTTTCTCCAATAATTTCCATTTCAGAGAAAGAACTTACTTTTATAATTTGTGTATGACCGCCGCTTACAAGAAGTGCAATAAACGGAGGTTCCAGATTTGTGTCAATAAAATTTGCTGCCAGATGTGCATTTAGGTGGTTAACTCCGATAAAAGGTTTATCATATGCTAATGCAAGGGTTTTAGCAGCATTCATTCCTACCAGAAGACAGCCGACAAGCCCCGGACCTACTGTACTTGCAAAAGCTGTGACATCTTTTCCTGTTACACCTGCCTGTTTAAATGTTTCATCAATGACAACATTTATTGCTTCAAGATGTTCTCTTGCTGCAATCTCAGGGATTACCCCGCCAAATTCTTCGTGAATTTTTATTTGTGATGCAACTACATTGGCAATTACTTCTCGTCCGCCTTTTACAATAGCACAGGCCGTTTCATCACAGCTGGATTCTATTGCCATAATTAATGAATTTTCATTTAATGTAACAGGTTCGTTACTGAATAATTTATACTTTGTCTTGTTCATAGTAATATTATAGTACAAAATAAAATGAATTGAATGCGGGATGTCCCCCGCACAAATGGTGAAAAATATGAAGTTTTTAGATAAAGCAAAAATAAGAATAATATCCGGTCACGGCGGAAACGGTATGGTTGCTTGGCGTCGAGAAAAATATGTAGATAAAGGCGGGCCGGCCGGAGGTGACGGAGGAAGAGGCGGTGATATTTATTTCGTTGCTGATGAAAATATGTCTACGCTTCTTGATTTTAAACTCAAATCAGTTTTTAAAGCTCCATCGGGTGAAAATGGCGGAATAAAAGGTATGCATGGAGCATGTGCAAAGGATTTATATATAAAAGTTCCTTTAGGAACTGTTGTAAAAGACTCCAAAACCGGAAAAATTATTGCAGATTTAACTGAAAATGAGCAAACCGTTCTTGTAGCAAAAGGAGGCAGAGGCGGACGCGGAAATGCAAGATTTGCAACTGCTCAAAAGAGGGCTCCGCAGTTTTGTGAACCTGGTGAACCAGGCATTGAGAGAGTACTTGAGTTAGAGTTAAAATTAATCGCCGATATAGGACTGCTGGGTATGCCAAATGCCGGAAAGTCAACTTTCATCAGTGCCGTAAGCTCTGCAAGACCCAAAATAGCAGACTATCCATTTACTACCCTTGTTCCTCATCTAGGGGTAGTTAAAAAGGCTGATGGCGGCTCTTATGTTCTTGCCGATATTCCTGGACTTATTGAAGGTGCGTCTGAAGGTATAGGGCTTGGGCATGAATTTTTAAGACACGTTGAAAGATGCAGGTTTTTAATTCATGTTGTAGATTTGACAGCTGAAAACCCTGTAGAAAATTATAAAATAATTAATAATGAACTAAAAAAACATTCTGAAAATCTGGCAAACCTGTATCAAATTCTGGTGCTGAATAAAATTGATGCTGTTGCCGCAGAGGATTTAGATAAATTTATCTTAGAGTTTAAACCTCTTGCAAGTGATATTTTCCCTATATCTGCTGTAACTAAAGAAGGTGTAAATGAACTTCTATACTTTGTTTCACAAAAGGTTGATGAGATTCCAAAACCTGAGTTTAATATAGATGTCGAAGAAGATTTAGGTGCATATGACAATGATGATAGTGCGTTTGAAATAACAAAACTTGATAAAGAAACATATTTAATATCAGGAGGGAAAATTAACCGGCTTGCAAAAGTTACAGATGCAAGAAATACTGAACAGGTTGTAAGACTTCAAAATATCCTGAAAAGTATGGGGGTATTTGAGGAATTGCATAAACACGGGTTAAAAAATGGCGATACCGTTATTTTAGGCCACCTTGAACTCGGTTATTATGACGATGAAATCTGGGGAGAGGGGAGTAAAGTATAATTAATGCAGAGTGCAATAGAACAGGCGCTTAGGTGTGAAATAGATGTTCCAGTCGGCTGTGTTATAAAAAAAGATGGGCAAATTATAGCTGCTGCTCATAATCGGCGTGAATTAGATAAAGATGTAACAGCACATGCGGAAATGCTTGCAATTAGAGATGCTCAGAAAAAACTTAATACTTCCAGATTAACCGGATGTGAAATGTATGTTACGCTCGAACCCTGTCCGATGTGCAGCTGGGCAATAATTCAGTCTGGTATAAAAACACTCTACTTTGGGGCTTATAATCCGGAATACGGTATTTTATTATCAAACCCTCAGTATTTACCTCCGCCTCTTGCTAATTCAAAAATTAAAGTGTATGGTGGTATTGAAGAAGATAAATGTAATAAAATATTAGAAGAGTTTTTTAAGAAGATAAGATGATTACAAAAGAAGAATTAGACGCGCTCGCTGCGAAATATGAAACAAAAGATTTTATAAAAGATGACCCGATACAATTTTTGCACCGCTTTAATGATAAAGGTAAAGAAGATGCAGAATTAGCAGGCTTTATAGCATCTCTTTTTGCATATGGTAATCGCAAAATGTTTATTTCAAAGCTCAATGATTTATTCGCCAGAGCTGATAATGATATTGCAAATTATGTAAAAAATGGTGATTTTGCCAATCTCAAAGGAATGGAATATAGATTTGCAAAAGATTACGATATAATACCTGTGTTTGAAATCCTAAATAAGCTTTACAGCTCATCAAAAGGACTGGAAGAACTATTTAGTTATGCATTTAAGTCTGAAAATTTTTTGCAGACAGTTGTTGACTATTTTTATTCTAATGCTCCGAAAACTGCTGAGCACGGCTTTTATCATATGATACCTAATCCTGCAAACGGAGGCGCAATGAAACGGATGAATATGTACTTACGCTGGATGGTGCGCTCTTCAGAAGTAGATTTAGGTATTTGGAAATTTATGCAGCCTAAGGATTTATTAATTCCTCTTGACGTCCATGTTGCAAGGGTATCCAGAAGTATGGGACTTTTAAATCGAAAAAGTAATGATTTCAAAGCTGTATTAGAGCTAACCGAAAAACTTCGAGAATTCTGTCCGGAGGATCCTGTAAAATATGATTTTGCAATGTTTGCTTTTGGTGTAGAATTAAATAAAGAAAAGTTAGGAGTTTGATTTATGAATAATAATTATTTTGACCTTGGTTCAAAGAAGTTTTTAATAATTACACTGGTAATACTGGCCTGCTTCTTTTTATTAATTGTAAAAGCGTTTAATGATCTTTCAGATGCACAGGCTAATATGGAAAACAATCAACCTCAAAAGCAAGCAGCAGTGGATATAAATAATGTTATGAATACAATGCCTAGACCTAATGATTCTGAAGAGCAAAATCAGGAAGAGCAGCCGGCAGAACAACAATACGAACCTCAGCAGAACAGAGGCTTAAATGTAGATATTCAATCTTCTGTTAATGCAACTGAAGAATTAAAACCTATTGATGATAATGACTCACTGCCCGAGCAAGCTGTAGAACCTGTGCAGGAAAGCAACCAGAGTTTGTCTGCGGAACAACAGCTGGAACTCCAATTCTTAAGTGCACGTAAAAATAAAGACGAAAAACAGTATGTAAAAGCTTTGGAAGAGTATAAAGCTATTGCAGAAAATAGTACTGACGCAAATGTGAAAGCAAGATGCTATGAAGAAATGGCCGATGTATACGGAATAGTAAAACGTTACGGAACCGCTTTGTCATACGCTCAAAGAGCATACAATGCTGCACCGACTACTTCAAGGGAAATGCTAATCGCCAGATTGTATTACAAGACCGGCGAGATTGATAAGGCTACTAAGAGAGTTAATAACATATTACAAAGAGATTTTTCTAACGACAGATAGTTTATAAAAGGATAATTATGGCACCGGAATTATTAGATACATCAAGAATAAGAAAACTTTTATTTTTAGGTCCGAGAGGATCTTATAGTGATTTTGCAAAAAATACATTTATTGATTCTTTCAATCTTAATTGTGTAAGTACAAATTTGAAATCTATTTCCAGCATTATTCGTGCATTAAAAGATGAGAATAGTGAAGACATTGCTGCTGTAATTCCTATAGAAAACTCTATAGAAGGCATCGTAAGGGAAACTCTTGATAATTTATCTTCGCTTAAGAAAGAAGACTTTAAAATTATTGCAGAAACAACAATGGGTGTAGAACATGCGCTTGTCGGGTTTGCAAAACATAAATCTGATATAAAAGTTGTTCGTTCTCATCCCCAGGCTCTTGCACAGTGTAAAAGATATCTGCAAGAAAATTTTCCTGATTCATTGATTGAAGAAGCAACGCTTTCTACATCAGCCGGTATACGTTCACTTGCTCCATCTGATAAGTCTATAGCTGCAATTGGCAGTATCGAGTGTGCTGAAATGTATAATATTCCGGTAATAGAAGAAAATATTAATGATGAAACAAACAACCAGACCCGTTTTATTCTGCTTGGTAAATTTTTATCACCTCAAACAGGTAATGATAAAACAAGTATTACATTTTCTACCGAGAATAAAGCAGGTGCACTGAGTAAGATTTTAACAATACTTGATGCTCACGATATAAATATGTCTTACATTGACTCCCGCCCTTCCAAAAAGGAGCTTGGAGAATATGTGTTTTACATTGATTTCGAAGGACATATTCTTGACGAAAAAGTTAAAAAAGCTTTTGAAGAGATAATGCCGCTTGTGAAAATGTTTTATGTAATAGGTTCATACCATACAATTGGTTAAGCTTGCATTTTGAGTTTGTTTATATTATATTACCCCTGTGGACTCTTACGTGAGTAAGATTCTGAGTACACGTGCCCGGTGGGGGCTGGGGTGGTACCTATGCCTTACTAAGGAGCAAATAGTAAAGGAAGAAAAAATGAACTTAAAGAACAAACAAGAAATTATTGAAAAATTCGGTGCTAATGCAAAAGACACTGGTTCTGCAGAAGTACAAATCGCAATGTTAACTAAAAAGATTTCAGAACTTACTGAACATATGAAATCTAACAAAAAGGACTTTGCCACAAAACGCGGTCTTTTAATGATGGTAGGTAAAAGAAAAAGACTTCTTTCATTCTTAAAAGAAAAGAATCTTGAAGGATACAGAAGTTTAATTAAAGAATTAGGTATAAGAGGTTAATTAAAAAGGCCGGTTTTGAAACCGGCCTTTTCAATGCAAAAAAAAATCCGCAAAGAGCGGATAAAAACTTTGTAAGATGTAAGATGGGGGTTAAAATCTTTGAGGCAGGCTCGGGCGTTTTAATATGTGCTAGTTATTTTACGATTGTCTGCCGACCATTTGTCTACGTGTGTAGCACTAAGATGGGGTTATAAACTTGTATTATGCTTCCTTTAGTTTTTCATTAACTTTAGACTCATAGTTTTTCCAATACCTTTTAATTGTAGGATTTTCCGAATCGGCTTCATATGCTTTTTTTAATGCTTGTGCTGTTTCTTTAGTCGGATTCTTTCCGAAAGCCTTCATTGCTGCAGTAAAGTTTGAAATGTTTTTGCTGCTGGCATCTGTGTCTACAGTGTCAGTTTCTGTTTCAGGGCCGGTGACATCACCTTTTTCAGACCCATTATTGCCTATGGCTTGTGCTGCCATCCCGAAAATATTTGTCGTATTGCTTACCAGAAATGTTCCAAGGAAAGTATGACCGTTAACTCCATTCAGACGATTATAGAGTGCGGTGTCTTTCGCTGCATATTGACTATTGCTTATTTCTGTGTAGTAACCCATTTTATACTCTCATTTTTATCTTACATATATATAAAGTATTTAACTTTTTATGAATTTTAGTATCAATATATTTTGTTACAATACTTAATCATTTGAAGGGTGCTCTTTTAACCATTTTTCAACTATACTGTATGGCTTAGCAAAATCATCTGCTAATTTTGAATTAGAACCATACATTTCTTTAATTTTTTCAGCAGCAGTTCGTTTATCATCGTCATTATCTGCTTTTATAAAGGTATTGAAAGCTCTTCTGATGTCGGCTTTTGATGCTTGATTTTGTTCGTTATATGTTTCATCCATGCAGCTTTTTCTGGCTCTTTGCAAGACATTGCCGTCAGCATCATCAAGAGTTTTTGTATTAAGATTTTTCTGGTATTCTGCTTGCTTTTTCTTTAATTCATCTATTTCACTTTGTAAAGCAGCTTCTTTTGTTTCTGCATTGCGTTTTGCCTCGGTTGCTTTATTAATTATGTCATCTTGAGCTGCAATTTTTTCTTCAATTGCTTTTACATCTTTTTCAGCTTGTGCAATTTTTGACTCAATAGTATTACGCTGTTCTTCAGTTAATGAGGTTGCATCATTTAATTCTTTTTTGTAAGCATTCAAATTGCTTTCTGCTGTTTTTAAATCTCCCGTAAGCTTTGTTTTTGTATCTGTTGCAGTTTTAATTTCGTCAGTTTTAGTATTTATAATATCAGCTTGTTCTGCTTTATCTATTTCTTTTGCTTCAATTTCCTTGCTTATCTTAGAAAGTTCTTGTGTGTAATTAACTTCAGGTGCCTTTTCTTTTCGATTTGCTGCAATTGCTTGTCCAGCGACGCCTAATAGTGCATTAGCTACTCCATAGCCAGCCATTGCATCATAATTAGGTTCGCCAAAGCAGTTTGTGAAAATACCGCTTCCTCCAAAACTGCCATAATTGCCATAGCCCATAGAACTTCCGCCGAGCATACCAAGACCTTGCTGAAACAAGCCTTGCCATCCATTCATATTCATACTGTACATGCCTAATGTCGGTGTCATTTTCTATGTCCCATCTTAGTCTTACATGTATATAAAGTATATAATAATGATGTAATTTCAGACGTGTTAAAAATATTTACAAAACTTAATACTTTAGCTCTTTTAATAAATCTATATCTTCTTTATTATTTGCTGGTTCAAGATTTATGCGTTCTTTTAGTTTTTTATAGCTTTCCAGGACTTTTGCTCTAGAAATTTTCATCAATTCTACGTCATTATCTCCACCTCTTGGGGTAAACCCAATTCTCATGTATTTGGAGATAGCATCTCCAAATCTTATTGCATAAAGTTCTATAAATTTGGCTTGAGAATTAAGAAAATTTTTGAACATTTCTTCAAAGAGTGTTTGAGCACCGAATGGAGCTTTTTTGTCAGGCTCTATTGGCCAAGTGCATATATAGTTTACAAAATGACAGGCAGTTTTGTTTAAATTTACCATTATTCCACAGGGTTTATCATCGCAAGTTAGCAGCATACTGTGTTTGTTTTTGTCTAATGCGTGTCTAAAGCTGCCTTGTAAAATAGCATTGAATATTTCAAAATTATTTTTATCAATATTTGGAATGAGTTCTTTTAAATCTACTTCTTTTCCCAATTTTTCAATAAGGGGTGCATCTTTTTGCGTAAGTTTGTAAATACTCATCTTATGTCCGAGAAGATTTGCATTTGATATATTTATTCCTTTAAATGAGATGCTGTTTGTTTTCATAATTTTTATAAAACTTGTAAAAATAATTTTTGCGGTGTTGGCTCTTTGATTCTTGGAGTTTTTCGTTACGAGCATCGTGTTAATTTATAAATCAAATGCAGCATTTTTTTATTACTGACATTTTTGATAAATTTGCCGGTGATTTTTGCATTCAGGTTCTCGGCAATTTTACGAGAAGATATATTGTTTGGACGAATTTCAAATATAATTTCATTCAAGTTTAGATTATTAAATGCATAGTTTTTTAGGGCTTTTGCGGCTTCAGTAGCAAAACCTTTATGCCAATATTCTTTTTTTAAAATATATCCAATTTCATAATATTTATGCTGGTCTATTATCTCGGGCATTAAGGCTGCCTGCCCCAAAATCTTACCTGATATATTTTCAACCATTAAAAAGTAGCCGAGATTGTATTTTTTATAAAGTTCTAAGTTTTTATCAATCCAATTTTGAACATCATTATCCGAAAATTCATATTCCCATGCATACATAACATCTTTGTCTTGTAATATCTCTTTTAATTCTTCGAAATCTTCTTGAGTTAGGTATCTTAAAATAAATCTCTCTGTTTTTAGGAATATATTTGACATAAATAAATCTTAACATAAAAACGCCGGGCTAGAACCTAAAGACAATGCCTCTTTTTAGACAATAATCATATTAACAGTACGTGATTGAAATGTTTGGTTTAATACAAAAACAGCAGAAAAAAAAGGATAATTAATTATCCTTTTTTTAATATGGGCATGAAGAGACTCGAACTCCCACGCGTTAGCACTAGTTCCTAAGACTAGCGTGTCTACCATTCCACCACATGCCCACGCTTGTTTTAATATATATATTTATAACAAGAGCATAGTGGTTTGTCAAATTAAATATTCTTATTATGGTTGTATTATTTCTACAAATTTTATATAATACCTTTATTAGTGTTTGAGTTTTTACATTAAAAGGAGAGAGTTATGTTACAAAAACAATCAATGTTAAAATCATTGTTTGCAGCACTAACTGCAATGATTTTAACGGCACCGGCTTTTGCCGGAGAGGCCTCTCTTGTAGTTCCGAACATCAAAGCAGAAAATCCGTTTAGCTACAATCTTCTGGTTGTAGGGTTAATTGTTTCTGTTATTGGTGTTATATTCGGTCTTATAGAGTTTTTAAAGGTGAAAAAAGTTGAAGTTCATGAGGCTATGAACGCTGTAGGCAATACTATTTTTGAAACTTGCAAGACATATCTTGTTCAACAGGGTAAGTTTTTAATTGCTTTAGAAGTTTTAATTGGTTTGTGTATAGCATTTTATTTCTGGTATTTGCAAGGAATGGAATTGAAATCTGTTCTTATCATTTTAGGATGGTCTATTTTAGGTATTCTTGGTTCATATCTTGTTGCCTGGTTTGGCATAAGAATGAATACACTTGCAAACTCAAGAACAGCATTTACAGCGCTTAAAGGCAACCCGCTGCAAATTTTAAACATTCCGCTTAAAGCCGGTATGAGTATTGGTGTTTTACTTGTATCAGTAGAACTTATTATGATGCTTGTAATACTTTTATTTGTTCCTGGAGAGCTTGCCGGAGCTTGTTTTATAGGGTTTGCAATAGGTGAATCTCTAGGTGCTTCTGCACTTCGTGTTGCGGGCGGTATTTTTACAAAAATAGCTGATATCGGATCTGACTTAATGAAAATTCAGTTTGGTATTAAAGAAGATGATCCTCGTAACCCTGGTGTTATTGCAGACTGCACAGGGGATAATGCCGGAGATTCTATCGGACCTACTGCTGACGGGTTTGAAACTTATGGTGTAACAGGAGTTGCTCTGGTTAGCTTCATTCTGTTAGGTGTATTTAAAGATTTTCAGGTGCAATTACTTGCCTGGATTTTCACGATGAGATTCTTAATGATTATTACTTCTGTAATTGCATACTGGATTAATGGTGCTATTACAAAAATGTTTGCAGTACCTGAAAAGAAATTTGATTTTGAAGCGCCGCTTACAAGTCTTGTATGGATAACTTCAATCTTATCAATCATAATGACTTTCGGTGTAAGTTATTATCTATTAAGCGAAATGGGTGAAAACTTATGGCTTGTGCTTTCAATAATAATTTCTTGCGGAACGTTGGGTGCAGCTCTCATTCCGGAAGCTACTAAAGTGTTTACAAGTCCTAAAGCAAAACATACCCACGAGGTAGTAGTTGCTTCTAAAGAAGGAGGTGCATCACTTACAATACTTTCAGGTATAGTATCAGGTAACTTCTCTGGCTTCTGGATTGGTGCAATTGTTGTTCTTCTTATGGGATTGGCTTATTTTGCAAGTCAGTATATTCCAAACGAAGTGATGATTTATCCTTCAGTATTTGCATTTGGTCTTGTAGCATTTGGTTTCCTTGGTATGGGGCCTGTAACAATTGCTGTAGATAGTTATGGTCCTGTAACGGACAATGCTCAATCAGTATATGAACTGTCATTAATTGAAGAAATTCCTAATGTTGCAGAAGGTATTGAAAAATATTACGGCTTCAAACCCGATTTTGAGAATGCAAAGAAATACTTGGAAGAAAATGACGGTGCAGGCAATACATTCAAAGCTACTTCAAAACCGGTATTAATTGGTACAGCTGTAGTTGGTGCTACAACCATGATATTCTCATTAATTCTTGTAATTAAGGAAACTCTTGGAATTCAGCCAGAGATGATTTTGAATCTGTTAAATCCATATACACTGCTTGGATTTATAGCGGGCGGAGCCGTTATCTACTGGTTCTCAGGAGCATCCATGCAGGCTGTAACAACAGGTGCTTACTCTGCAACAGAATTCATTAAGAATAATATTAAACTTGGTGAAGCTGATGATAAGTGTGCTAATCTTGCTAACTCAAAAGAAGTAGTAAAGATTTGTACCCAATATGCTCAGAAAGGTATGTATAATATATTTATAGCCTTGTTTGGCTTTGCTCTGGCTCTAGCATGCTTATCTGCCCCTGTTGGTGATAATGCAGCACCTGTATCATTCTTTGTAAGCTATCTGATTGCAATTGCTGTATTTGGCCTATTTCAGGCTGTATTTATGGCAAACGCCGGCGGATGCTGGGATAATGCAAAGAAGATTGTTGAAGTTGATATGAATGAAAAAGGAACTGAACTCCACGCAGCTACAGTCGTTGGTGATACAGTGGGGGACCCTTTCAAGGATACTTCATCAGTTGCTATGAACCCGATTATCAAATTTACGACTCTGTTTGGTTTGCTGGCAATGGAAATTGCTATCAATCCTGCATTCAAGGCTCATGCCAAGATTGCCGGAGCAGTAATTCTGGTAATTGCTCTTGTTTATGTAATTCGTTCTTTCTATGCAATGAGAATTCCTGCAAAGAAAAAGGATTAATTCTAATTTGTTAGGGGCGGTTCAATTAATTGAACCGCCCCTTTTTTAGTCTTCTGTTTTAAAAACAATAATAGGTAAATCTTCTTCCTGAGCCTTTATTAAGTATTCTTCAGGTATTTTGTCAATATCAGAAGTAAAAATCGCTGTAATTTTAGGGTTGGAAACCAGAACTTCATTGTGGTATGAGTCCACTAGAATAGAATTATCTGAATTTAAGAATGTTCTATACGCCTGAGCAAATTCAGAATCTATAGTTTCAATATTTTGTATTGTAAATGGTTTGCTGCCAAGCCGTGTTTTTATATTCTCGAGCCTTTGTATATATTCTAAATCGGATTTGGATAAGCCTTGCTCCGTTTTGAATAAATTATTCGTCCATTTTTTAACTTTTCCGCTAAAACTTGTATCTTCCGGATATAATAAAGCTTTTAATTGCTCGCTTATATACGCTCTTTGCTCAAATTTTGCACCTCTGTTTTTTGCAGATGCAAGTCCTCTGTCTCTAAAATATTCTATTACAATATCAGGAATATTTTTCCCAATAGACCAGATATCTGTACCATATCCTACATATTGTTTTGTGTTATCAACATCAAATATAAACCCGTTTTTAAATTGTTTTACCGGACCGTAGTGGTCGTTTGAAACATAGCAGGTACAAATAATTTTATCATCATTCGCGAGTTTAAAGAAATCAAAATTAGCAAAATTTGCATCTCTGCTTCCCCCTGTAATATAACCTACGTCAGGCGCATGTGTAAATGCATGTAAGTCAGGTATATCATCTGCGTTTACCATTTTTACGGAATAATTCGCATTGCCGCGTGTTATTGTCCTGCTTTGTGCGAACTTTTGGTAGGTTTCTGCAGGCGTTTGAGGCAGAGTAAAGTCATTTGCTTTTATTTGTAGAATTCTATCACCTAGAATTTTGTCAAAATTGCGTGTAAATCCCTGCTCATATTGTGATGAATATAGCAGTTTTGCAATTTCAAAGGTGTTGCCTTCTTTAAGTTTTGCAGCTATTAAATCAAAAGTATCCTCTCTCTGCTGCCCAATAAGTTCTTGCACTCCTACCATTTTTCGGGTTGCTTTTTTACTCGTATTCATAAATCTTTCAGGTGCATCAGATAGTTCGACTATAGAATATAATTTTTGTGCAGCCTCGTCTGACAAATTGAACTTTTGGGATATAAAATAGGCATCAAAAGCTGTATCCATTCTGCTATTTATTGATTTATCAACATTATTAAGAAGAGCCGCCAGCATAAGTACTGTTTTATCTTCTGCATTTAGTTTATTAAACTCTGGACGCTTAGCCATATTCTGTATAGAGTTTAGCGTCTTTGAGAATTGATTTGAGCTGTCAATCTGGTTCATAATTTCAGGGCAAATTTTAATAAGGTTGTTGAGAACTTCTTCTAATTCAGGGTTGCCTGAAATTTTCACAGAATTGTTTTTTGTATATCTTCTTACAAGTTCGTTTACATCAACTCTAGCTTCGCTATTGCATTGAGGATAGCCTGTAAGCTTACCGTTTTCTATTTTAAACCCAAATTGTGACTGAACTTTTAATGCTTCTTCTTTTGGCAAATCTTTTAGCAAGTCATTAATATTATTGATAAATTCTTGATGAGTTATGGCTAAATCTATATTTTTAGAACCTGATTTTGTTTTTATAATTTCTGCAAGATTTATTAAGTTCTTATTAAACAATTCAATCATATTGTCATCAAGAGTTTCTACAGATAAATTCATGCTTCTTGATAAATCTTTCATGATACGCGTATATTCTTCAGTGTTTACTGGGAAGAATGGAATTAAGTCTTTTATCCCTGTCAATTCTCCATTTTCCGCAGCTTTTTTATTTTGTAATAGCAAATTTAGTAAAGTTCTTTTTTGCGGTTTTGATAATTCATGAATATGTTTTTTTCCTAAGAAATTATATGCCCCTGAAACAACAGCCAATTCTTCGTCCTTAAAATTTATCACCCGTTCTTTTGGCAGCATTTTATTAATTTTAGCAACATTCTCAACGCTAAGGTTTCCATTTTTTACTGCAGGCAGAACTTGTTCCACATACAGTCCCTTTGTCTCAAAGTTATGGCATATATCTTTAACAAAAGATATAGCTTTTTCAGTATTTACTAATGAAACGATTTCAGGAACTTGTTCTGCAGGAATTTTTGTATTGTTAACTAAATCTTTAGCAAAATTTGTTAATATGATTGCTCCGCGCTTACTCCATCCTCCCTCAAATAAGCCTAAAGTAGAACGTATAATCGGTTCAATTTGTTCTTTCGGAAAATCTTTTTGTGCGCATATTTCTTCAATAAATAATTTTGTTTCATCAGGAACAGCATTATAACGAGATATAATACCCGGCATTAATTCTTTCGGAAAATCCTTATCATTAAGCATTATATCCAGAATTTGTTTGCTTCCCTTTTTATAACGGAAGATTAAAGCGTTTAGGATTTCATCATACTCAGGTTTGTCTTTAAATTTGTTATAAAGAGCCGTTATTTCTGAATAACACTCGTCACCAGGATCTAAAATCCTATGAAGAATTGTTCCGTTATTGTCATTAGTGTCGTGTAATATTTTGAATGCTAAATCAATATCTACACCATCATCTGCACTGATAAAAAGGTCTAGCTTGGTATTTCTATAGTTTAAAAATGGTTGTTTTGTTTCATTTATCTTAGAATCATTTGCAATAAGATTAAAAACTTTGGCTTTATTTTCTATGGACATTCTGGCATTCAACAAAATCCCCTCCAAATTTTCTTTAATATTTGGATTATTGTGATATTCTGTATGCTCAAGATAATGGTTAAATCCGTCTATTAAATTTTTTGCAGACTTAGCATCATGAACATATCTTAAAGAAATTCTAAATTTTTCTTGAAGTTTAGGATTATCATACAGTTTTGGATTACTTAAAAATGTTGTAAGTATATTAATTTTATGAGTTGGCAGGTCGGGGTGTTTAATCCTGTCACCGGCTCTTTCTGCTATATTTCCGAAGTCATAATAAGGATTTTGACATTCATCTAACAACTTATCTATGTTTGCTTTTACCCACTCACTATTCTTAAAACCCGGAGTATCTTCTACAATCTTCTTTGCAGCAAAGTTGTCAATATATCTGCTTCCGCTGCCTAATTTATGTCCAGCTTTGCCAGCAGCCTTCATACCTCCACCGATTAGAGGTGACATAATCGCCCCGCCGACAAATCCTTCAACACCTGCTTGCAGAACTTCATCCACCCCTCCGCCGTCATAAGCTGTTCTAAATGCATTGTCAACGGCACCGCCTAGTGCGCCGTCAGTTGCCATTTCTGTTCCTGATGCCAGTGCGCGTTTTGCGATATTGCCGCCAGCGTACTCGTAACCTGTAGGGTTCGTTAATGCAGTCTTAACTGCCTGTTTAAGTCCGCCTTTAGCGGTTTCCTGTGTGGCTTTTTTCCCAACTTGTTTTACGGCCTGAACACCTACTTTTGTTGCAATAGTTTTACCAGCAGCTCCGCCTATGCCTCCTGTTACTGGTGCTATAATACCTGAAAATGCACCGGTTACAGCATCATGTCCAACATCTTTGAGGGTGTATTCTCTGCCGCCGCTGGCGGCATCTGCTGCTTTTAATCCGGTTTTAATTGCTGCAGCACTTGCTCCGGCAGCTGCTATACCAACAGCAATACTTGTTCCTCCTGAAAATGGTGCAGCAGCAACAGCTGCTGTGTAAATCCCTACAGCAGCTATACCTGAAACAATATCTGCTCCAACATCAGCTGCCATGTCCTGACCTTCTTTGTAATCATTTAATGCCTGTTCTGATTTGAGTTTTATCTCACCTTTTATAAATTTTTCAATATTTTCCGGAGTATAATCCGCTCCGGTTAATTTTTTAAATATCTCAGGACGGCGCTTTACATTATTATTAAATTGCTGAAATAGTTTCTTTTCTGACTTTTGTTGTTCTCTTACTTCATCAGAACTATCACCTATTCCTGTTAGATTTTTAAAACCATTCCATGATGAACCAATAAAACCATTGCTGTTTTCTGCCTTTTGTAAATTTATACTTACATTATTAATTCTATTTTCTAATGTTTTATTAAAATTATACGTTTTTCCATCAATACTTTTTACTTTTATATCATTACTTTCTACCTGTTTGAAGTAACTTTCTTTTAATTCTGTACCATCAGCAGCAAAGTATTTTGTATAGCCGTCTTTTGTAACAGAATATCTTCCAGAAGGTTTTATGTCTATTTGCCCTTCTTGTTTTTCAAAATACTCTTTATTGAGTTCTATTTTATTTTCTGAATAGTATGTTGTCGTTCCATTTTGTATTACAATTTTTCTGCCGGATTGAAACTTGATTGTTTGTGATTTAGAATTCTTCTGTACAACAAAACCATCATTATTTTGATTGTTTGTACCTTTTAGAAAAACAGAGTTCTTTTGAGCTTCTGTAAGTTTAATCTTACCTTGATCTGATAAAATCGATATTATCTGTGAATCAGAAAGTTTTTCTGATTCTTTATGCGTTTCTCGGTATTCTTCTATCTTTTTTGAAATTTCTAACCTGTTAAGCATTCATACTCCTTTTTCAATTTGGGCATAACATTTTACATAAAATGTTATTCATCTTTAAAATCAAGATGAACAAAGCTTTAGAAATGAAGCTTAAAATAAAAAAACATGTTTGAAGCTATAGAAACCAAATAGAAATATATAAACATAACATTTTATGTAAAATGTTATGTTATATATATCGGCAATATTTAATAAAACTTTAGCGTTTAGGAGGTTATTGTTACAAAACGTTACATAGAAAATTAATGAAAAATTAATAATTCAAATGTTGCTTAAGATTTGTGTTTGAATTAACATAAAAATGTTAAGAGAAAGTTACTACAAGATAAGAAGGAGTTAAACTTATGGTAAAAGTAGCAATTAACGGATTCGGAAGAATCGGTAGAAACACTTTAAGAGCAGCTATCAGAGAAGGTATCTTCAATGAAATTGAATATGTTGCAATCAACGATCCTGGTCTAAAACCGGCAGAAGCAGCTCTTCTTTTCAAACATGACTCTGTAATGGGTAAGTTTGATGGAACTGTTGAAGCTTATGACGAAGGTATAATCGTAAATGGTAAGAAGATAAAATTCTTTGCAGAAAAAGATCCTGCACAGTTACCTTGGAAAGATATGGGCGTAGAAGTTGTTGTTGAATCAACAGGTTTCTTTACAGATGCAGAAAAAGCTAAAGCTCACATTGCAGCTGGTGCTAAGAAAGTTATTATTTCAGCTCCTGCTACAAACGAAGATATTACAATTGTTTTAGGCGTAAACGAAAAAGAATATGATCCAGCAAAACACAATGTAATTTCTATGGCATCTTGCACAACAAACTGCTTAGCTCCTGTAGCTAAAGTTATCGATGAAAAATTCGGTATTGTTAAAGGTTTGATGACAACTGTTCACTCATACACAGGTGACCAGAGAATCTTAGACGCAGGTCACAAAGATCCTCGCAGAGCTAGAGCTGGTGCTTTAAACATCGTTCCTACTAAGACAGGTGCTGCTAAGGCTGTTGCTCTTGTATTACCTCAACTTAAAGGTAAATTGGACGGTTTCGCTATGAGAGTTCCTACTCCAGACGTTTCATTAGTAGACGTTGTATTCGAACTTTCTAAAGATGTAACTGTTGAAGAAGTTAATGCAGCATTAAAAGAAGGTGCTGATGGACACGTTCTTTGCTATACAGAAGAACCATTAGTTTCATCTGACTACATCGGTACTTCTCAGTCTTCAACTGTTGACGCTTTATTAACTCGTGTAATGGGCGGCAATCAGGTTAAGATTATTTCTTGGTATGATAACGAAATGGGTTATTCAACAAGATTGGCTGAAACTACTAAAATGGTTGCTTCTAAATTATAATTTTTTAGAAACAAAAGACGCCGGCTTTTTTAAAGCCGGCGTCTTTCTTATTGCACAAAAATTTTTATTACATATAATCAGTTTATAATGAGTATTGTCCAAAAATCACAAAAAGCACTAGAATATGATAAGATATTAGCCGAATTAGCAAAGTTTGCAAAGACCGAGCAGTCTAGAAAACTTTGTCTTGACTTGACTCCATTTGTAAAGCCGGAAGATATTCAAGCACAGCTCATACTTACGCGTGAAGCAAAGGATGTCTTGGATTTAGCACGTGATATCCCGATAGAAAAAATACCTGACTTTGCAAAACTTCGAGAGAGAAATGAATACTTTGTTGAGGAAGAACTTGTTGATATTGCAAAATCAATGAGAACATCAAGAATTGTAAGAAATTTCTTAAAAGAAAACTTACCTTTTGATGCTTCAATGCAAAAGCTTGCAGATGATTTATTTTCTAATAAAGAATTTGAAGAGAAAATCCTCAATACATTTGATGATAATTTTACCGTAAAACAAAATGCTAACCCTGAATTAAAAGGGCTTTATGCATCTTTACGTGATACGGAATCTAATTTAAAACAGAAGGTTCAGGAGCTTATGAATTCTCCTGAGTTTCAAAAACATTTGCAGGAAAATATTTATACATTAAGAGATGACAGAATTGTTTTTCAGGTCAAAGCTTCTTCTAAAAGTAAAGTAGGCGGCATCGTACATGATGTATCTGCAACAAATAAAACTTTTTATATAGAGCCGGCACAAATTGTTCCTGTAAACAACAAAATAAGAGAACTGAAATCAAAGATTTATGCAGAAATTATAAGAATTTTAACAGTCTTAAGCAACGAAGTCCGTTTGTTTATGGATGATTTAATAAAAACGGAACACCTGCTAGCTCAAATTGATTTTCATTTTGCAAAAGCAAGATATGCTGTCAAAATTCAGGCTGTGGAACCAGGTGTTAATAGAGATAAAAGCATTAAAATAGATTTGATGCGTCACCCTTTATTGATCGGCAGGGTTGAGAAAATCGTAGAAAATGATTTTGAGATAGGTAAAGATTACAAATCAATTATTATTACGGGTTCTAATACAGGCGGTAAAACGGTTGCTCTAAAAACTGTAGGATTGTTTATTTTGATGATGAAGTCAGGAATGTTTTTACCCTGTGCTGAAGCGCATATATATCCCTTTGAAAAAATTCTTGCCGATATTGGTGATGAACAGAGCATCCTGCAAAATCTTTCAACTTTCTCATCTCATATGACAAATGTTATTGATATTTTAGAGATAGCAGACAGTGAAACTTTTGTACTTATTGATGAATTATGTGCTGGTACTGACCCGCAAGAAGGAGCTGTTCTTGCGGAAGTTATATTAAAAGAGCTTGTAAAAAAACAGGCTCAATCAATTATTACAACTCATTACGGTGAATTAAAGACTCTTGAGTACACTGATCCTTATTTTAAAAACGCAAGTGTGGAATTTGATGTTGAGTCTTTATCTCCTACTTATAAACTTATAATTGGTATACCTGGTTTAAGTAACGCAATTTCAATTGCTTCAAATCTGGGTATGTGTGATGATATGGTCTGGAAAGCAAAAGAACTGCTGATTACCCAGCGAGATACTTCTAGTATTGTAGTAGAAAGACTTCAAGATACACAGCAAAGACTTGATACAAATTTAAAAGAAGCTGAAACCCGCAATGCAGAGGCTGATGAACTCAAAAAACATTATGAGAAAGAACTGAATGAACATAAAAAGGAAAAGAAAAAATCTTTAAAGATAATAAAAGACAGATTTGAGGGTCAGTTAGAGCAGGCAAAAAGAGAGATAAAAGACATTCTTACAGAACTAAGACGTGAGAAATCTGAAAAGATTGCCAGAAGATCTTACGCACGTTTAGCACAGCTGGAGCAAAATTTTCGTTCAGATTTACACGCTCTGGAAGAAAAAGAGCAGTATACTGAGCTTGATTGGGATAAGGTTCAGGTTAATGATAAGGTCATGATTAAGGATTTGAACCAGCAGGTAACAATACTTTCTCTGCCGGATAAAAACAATGCTCTTTATATTCAGATGGGGATGATAAAAACAAAGGTTAAAAAAGAAAAGCTGGCTGTTTATAACCCGCAATTAGCCAAAAAAGTTAATCTTCCTCTCGGGGCAATGAAAAAAGATACCTCCTTTGCAGTAAGAAGGCTTGATATTTCAAATACTTTAGATTTAAGAGGCGAAAGAGTCGAAGAGGCACTTGATGATTTGGAAGCATATCTTGATAAGGCGAGCCTTGCTAACCTTTCTCCTGTTTACATAATACACGGACACGGTACTGGTGCATTAAAATCTGCAATTAGAGATTTTATCTCAACATCTCCGTATGTCGCAAAGTTCAGAGTCGGTGAGGATGCAGAAGGCGGCGACGGGGTAAGTGTTATTGATATAAAATAACTATAACTTGACAATTATATTTATCTAATATATAATAGTTATATAAGGATATGTGCTTATCAATGATAATTAATTTGAAAATAGTTCAGGTCAATCACCCTGTAACCCTTACGGCTGTAGGGGGGGGGGGCAAAACATCCTAGAAATCTAGCGTTTAGGAGGTTAGTACGCTTAATATAAATACTAACCTATCGAGCTTGATTGTACAATCTAATTTAAAATTATCGACCAATGGATTAAATACTGCCATCGAGCGGATGACAAGCGGCTTTAAGATAAACCACGCGAAAGATAATGCTGCTAATTATTCAATAAATACAAACTTATCAACAAAAATAAGAGCCTATCAAGTAGCAGAAGATAATGCAATGATGGGTTTGGATATGGTTCAGAGTGCAAACTCAGGTTTATCGCAGGTTTCTGATATACTTGCCAGATTGAGAAGTTTGGAAATGTCTGTTCAAAATGGTACTTACGGAAAGGATTCTTTGAGTGCTGTTAATAAGGAAGCTAGGGCACTTACAGCAGAAATATCAAGAATTTTGAATAATACAGAATACGGCGATAAGTTGTTTACAACTCCGTCAAGAGAAACCCGGTCTGGATTTGTGAATGAGGTTGTACACCGTGACACCAGTGCTATGACAACTCTTGAGTCAGTAGATGAAACCGTAAAACTTACAAGCGGTACTTATTCAATATCTTCTGCAAAAGAATTAGCAAAACTTGCAACAATGACAAATAATGGTTTGATAGAAAGAGGGGGAGCTGAATTTGTTCTGGGCGCAGATATTGATTTGAGCGAATACTCAGAAGGTGAAGGCTGGGTAAGTATTGGTACTAATCTTGGCAACGGTGGTCGTTTCCCTACAAAATTTGATGGTAATGGTTATGTTGTTTCAAATCTGTACATGAATAGTACTAGTGGGAGAGAGGCTCTCGGGTTATTTGGGTTTTGTGGAGGTGGATGTGAAATAAAAAATTTAGGAATAGAAGATGTCGATATAACATTGAACTCGGGATGCGGAGCATTAGCTGGATATGTTGAAGGTGCTACAATTAGCAATTGTTATGTAAAAGGCGGAAAGATAAGTGCTGGTGGAGATGCCGGCGGCATCGTTGGAGCTTTAGCAGGGTATAATAATACTACATTGATTACGGATTGTTATTCCGATGTTAGTGTAACCTCTACAAGAAGGGCTGGAGGAATTTCTGGACTCATGGGGAATACTATCATGAGGAATTGCAGCTCTTACAGTTCTATAAAATCTTTAACAAAAGAATGGGGCGCTGGTGGAATAACAGGAGGTTGTTATATTAATGATGTTCCTCATGGTAGAAATGTACAAATAGAAAATTGTCAAGTATTTAATGTTACTGAAGAATTGGCTGGAGTGATTGTAGGTGCACTTTCACACAAAGAAGGTGTTGGTATCTTGCCATTAACTATAACCAATTGTTCTTATGATTCTCGTTACAAAGGAAGTGCTGTCGGTGGAGAATTGTATGGTGCAGTTGTGTTGAATAATATTACAACATTTGAAGGTCAATCGTTTAAATCACCATTTTTTCAAGTTGGTATTAATGGAAATGAAGCAGGTAAAATAGGCTATTCTATGGATTTATCATTGGATGGTATAGAGTTATTCAGCTTTTTGGGTGAAAAACAAATAGGAGTTGAAAGTATTGATTATTATCTAAAAAAGATTGCATTAAAGCAAACAGAACTAGGAGCACTAGAAAACCGTCTAATGAGTGCACTGGAACAAATCAAAGTATCTTATGATAATCTCGTTTCAACTCAATCAACAATACGTGATGCAGATATAGCAGAAGAGTCAAGTGCTTACATTCGCAGTCAGATATTACAACAGGCTTCTGCAACACTTCTTGCTGCTGCAAACCAATCGCCATCTATAGCACTGCAATTGTTATAGTCTACTTGGCGTAGAGGATACTTTATGTTATAATTACTTCTACTGGAGGTAGAGAGTATGTTTAAACTTGGAATTATAGGCTATCCTTTAGGTCACTCTATCTCGGCTGTTATTCAAAAAGCCGGACTTAAAAGCATCGGACTTGAGGGTTCATATGATGTTATGGAAACCCCTCCGGAGGATTTGATTAATAGAATTAAATTCATAAAAACTAATGGATATAACGGGTTTAATGTTACAATTCCGTTAAAAGTTCCAATGTCGCTATTTCTTGATGATATTGATGATTATGCAAATATTGCAGGATGTGTTAATACAGTAAAAGTTGGTGATGATAAGTCTTTCTTCGGGTATAATACTGATATTTATGGGTTTAAAAAAGCTATTCCCGAAACAATTAATTTAGCAGGAAAAAATGCGAGCATTTTAGGAACTGGCGGAGCTTCCAGAGCAGCTGTAGTGGGGCTTGCAGAAAAAGGGGTAAAAGAAATTGATTTTTATACCAGAAATATAATTAATTCAAGACAAACTCTTGAATATGTCAGGGCGAAGTTTCCTGAAATCAATTTCAATGTATACCAGATACAAAATATCCGTTCTCTAGAAGGAACTTCAATAGTTGTAAATGCAACGCCTATTGGAATGAAGGGTTTTATGGCAGACCAAATGCCTTTGGAAAAAACTGATTTGGATAAATTAAATCCTGAAACTCTTATTTATGACATTGTGTACAATCCTGTTAAAACAGTTCTTATTCAAGAAGCTCAAAAAAGAGGACTCCAGACAGTAGGTGGTTTAGATATGCTTATCTATCAAGCAGAGAGGGCCATTGAAATCTGGACAGGAAAATCTCCTGATACTAAACTTATGAAAATAGCTGCATTGGAAGCTCTGTAATTCATACTTCTGTAAAGATTTGTAAAGATTTTTTGTCTTTGTGAAATTCGATATTTTTTATATACTTTTAATATATGTAAGATGAATAAACATAAGGAGACAAAAAGATGTCAACTAATATTAATGCAAATGTTTTAAAGAATTTTATAGTAAAAACAATTGGTGCTGATAAATTAACTCAAAATCAGGCACAGAAATATGATATTGACGGCAATAAATATGTTGAAGCTAACAAAGATGAAAATGCTTATCTTGAGTTAGATGAAATATTACAAGATTCAGATTTGTATGAACAGTTCGCAACAATGTATGTTGAGGAACAAGATAAAGATAAAGCGGCTGCGGATAAAGAAAAAGAGAAAGAAGAGGCTGCAAAAGTCCAAGATAAAGGCGAAAGCAAAGCATAACGAGAGAGAGATTTGAGAAATAAAGAATAAGGTATTTAAGCGGAACTTTCAAGTCCCGCTTTTTTATTCATAAAAATATAGCAAACTCAAAAAAATATGGTATAATATAAATAGGAGATCAAAGTTGAATCGTTATCAGCCAAATGCGGAAGCAGAAAGGCATTTCATATAAGAATGATGAGCAATTTACAATTTCAAAATGACCTCGAACGACTCTTAGCAGTTATGCCCCGAAAAGTTGTTGAAAATTTGTCGTCTGACAGGTTGGATGATGTTATAGAAATTGTACTTGATATAGGCAGAGTACCGGAGGTAAGACATGCCGGCGGAAAGATTGAAAAATTAAATTGCGATTTTGTAAACGATGAAGATATTTCTTTTGTAACTTCCCATCTGCAGGAATTTACACACGATAACCGTTCTGGTATCCCCGGCACTCTTCATAGAATAAGTGCGATTAGAAACAGGCAGGGAAAAGTTGTAGGCCTTACCTGTCGTATCGGTCGTGTAGTAACTGGTACAATTGCTTGTATCAAAGATATTTGTACTCAGGGAAAAAGTATATTATTTCTAGGGCCTCCGGGGGTTGGTAAGACAACTAAGCTTAGAGAAATTTCCAGGCTTGTAGCAGATGAGCTTGGTAAGCGTGTAGTTATTGTTGATACTTCTAATGAAATCGCCGGCGACGGAGATGTTCCTCATCCGGCAGTCGGGTCAGCAAGACGTATGCAGGTTGCTCAGCCGGAATTACAAAAAGATATAATGATAGAGGCTGTAGAAAACCATACACCAGAAGTTATTGTAGTAGATGAAATCGGAACCGAGCCGGAGGCTCAGGCCGCAAGAACTATTGCAGAACGCGGTGTTATGCTGATTGCAACAGCGCACGGAAACTGTTTAGAAAGTTTGATTAAAAACCCGACGCTTTCAGATTTGGTCGGCGGCATACAATCAGTAACACTTGGTGATGATGAGGCAAAAAGAAGAGCGTCTCAAAAAACAGTTCTTGAAAGAGAAAAACAGCCAACTTTTGATATTGTAATAGAAATTCTTGATAGAAATACTCTCGCTGTATACAAAAATACATCAGAAGCGGTTGATTATATTTTACGCGGCTGGCCTATCCGCCCTGAAATTAGAAAAGTGGAACAAAAAGAACTTGATAAACCTGTTGTTATAGAAGAGGCTAAACAGGAACTTCAGACTCCGGCGGATAACAAGATGAACTTTTCTTTTTCGCGCCAGAAATATGTTGAACAGGCTAAACCGCTTAAAAAATTATATCTGTATGCAGTTTCACGTACTATTGTGGAGAAACTTATTGAACGCCTGAATTTAAATGTAGAAATTATAAGAAATGTGGAAGATGCCGATATTGTAATAGCTCATAAAAACTTTGCAAAAGGCGGAGCAAAAATTCTAAGTACAGCCAAAGAATACAGGGTTCAGATATTCTATGTGAAAACAAACTCAATGGCACAAATACAAAAAGTTTTGAAAGATGCTCTTGATATACAACCTGGTGATGTAGAATCTTTGACCGGATATAGCGATGAAGCAGAAAAAGCTTTAGATGAGGCTAAATCTGCAATAAAAAAAGTATTGGATGGAGCTTTAATGATTGAGCTGGCACCGCAGCCATCTCATATTAGAAAACTTCAGCACGAACTTGTAGAGCAATATAATCTCCAGAGTACTTCTATAGGGGAAGAGCCGGATAGGCATTTACGTATTGAAAAATAATAAATGTTCCCCATATGGGTTTCTTGATTTGACTTATATTTTTTGTTAGTATTATGTTTAAAATTAGACATAATACTATAATGTGTTTATCGTAAAATATAAATAGTACTTAGGACTTGGAGAGCTAATGAGAAATAAAATTATATTAATTATAGTCGTTGTGCTGGCTTTAATTTTAGGCCGCTGGCTAATCTCAAATTTTGACAAAGCTAAGACTGCTAAGCAGCGTGCGCTTGGCGCAATACCAGCAGTTACAGTTACAGAAGTCGGCAGCCGTTATGTAACACGCCAATTTCAGGCAAATGCAAGAGTTGTTTCAAAATACAGAGTAGATGTTCTTGCGCGTATTAGCGGATATTTAACTAAGAGTTATTTTAAAGAAGGCGATTATGTAAAGGCAGGGCAGGTTTTATTTGAGATAGAGCCTCAACAATATCAGTATGCAGCAAGTCAGGCAAAGGCAAATCTTGATAATGCAAAATCAATGTCTAAATATTACGATAAACAGCTTGCACGGTATAAAGAACTTGTAAAACAGGATTATATTGCGCGATCAGAATATGATAATGTTCTGGCACAGTCAGATGCATACTCCGCGCAGTTAGATAGTGCAGAAAGCGCTTATAGAGATGCGCAGAGGAATCTTGGCTACACACATGTAAAATCTCCTGTAGACGGAAGGGTTGGGATTATTGCAGTTACAGTTGGTAACTTTGTTTCAACTGCAAGCGGCGCTTTGACTACTATTAACAGTTCAAACCCTATGTATATTACATTCCCGTTAAATTCCAAAGACTATGCAGAGCTGGTAAGAATTGACGGTGCAAACGCAAAAAGAGATGTAGAGTTTTATTTCAGCACAGGCCGAAAATATGATATCAAAGGGGTTCAGGATTTTTACGATAATAAGGTCGAAGAAACAACAGGTACAATAACTTTGCGAGCAACTTTTCCTAACCCTAAGGATGAGTTAATTCAAGGTGATTTTGGCAGGGTAATAATATATTCAAAATCTAAGGACGATATGCCGGTGGTTCCTCAAAGCGCTACTATGGAAAATCAAGAAGGACGCTATCTGTTTGTTCTTGATGAAAAAAACTTACCTAAGATGGTTTATATAAAAACTATGGGTGAAACAGAAGATAATATGTGGATTGTTTCAGAAGGGGTAAAAGCCGGCGACAGAATAATTGCAACTGGTCTGCAAAAAGTCATTCAAGGACGTCCGGTGAGAATTGTTCAGGCTGTGCCAAAAGAATCTGAAGGGCAAAATAAGCAAAGTTTGTTTGGAAAAATAAAAAGTAAATTAAGTAAACCAGGGAAAAAATAATGGCAGGCAATTTATTTATAAAGCGACCTAAATTTGCTATAGTAATTTCTATTGCAATTATATTAGCAGGGTTAATATCACTTACAACTCTGCCTTTAGAAGAGTATCCTTCAATAACTCCTCCGCAGGTAATTGTTAGTGCTACATACAGCGGTGCGAGTTCCGATGTAATTACATCTACAATTGCTGCTCCTATTGAGTTGCAGTTGAACGGTATTGAAGATATGCTTTATATGTCTTCTGAATCAAAAAATGGATCTTACAAATTAACATTATATTTTGATGTTGGAGCAGATCCAGATATGGCTCTGGTAAATGTTCAAAACCAGCTGCAATTGGTTCAACCCCGTCTGCCAGAGGAAGTAAAGCGTTACGGTTTGACTGTTAAAAAGACAACAGGCGGTGCAGGCGCACTGTTTATTGCGTTAACTTCACCAAATAAAACTTACAATTCTTTATTTCTTGCAAACTATGCAACGATGTACATAAAAGACGAACTTGCTCGTACAAAAGGCTGCGGTCAAGTGCAAATATTCGGTGCGGGCGATTATTCTATGAGAATCTGGCTAAAACCTGATAAAATGGCAAGTTTAGGTGTTTCGACTTCTGATATAAATGCTGCAATAACTTCTCAGAATACTCAGGCTCCTGCAGGAAATATTGGTGTTGAACCAATGGATAATCCGCAGATGATGAAGTTTACTCTTAGAACCAAGGGGAGATTGAAGACTGTAGAAGAGTTTGAAAATATTATAGTAAAGTCAAATGTTAACGGTTCTAATGTTCGTATAAAGGATGTGGCTCGTGTAGAACTTGGAGCAGAAAACTATTCTTCTGCTGTTAGAATTGGCGAAAGTGATGTTGCAATGATTTCAATATCACAGCTTCCGGAAGCAAATACCATTGATCTGGTAAATCGTATTGAAAAGAAAATGGAAATATTGAGTAAAAAATTTCCAACGGATATTGAATATTTTACTCAATACGATACAACAGAGTTTGTACGAGAATCCATTCATGAAGTTATTAGTGCGATTGTTCTGGCAATTATTCTCGTTAGTGCAGTAACTTATTTATTTTTGGGAACTGCGCGTGCTGCATTTATCCCTTTTTGCGCAATTCCGGTTTCATTAATCGGGGTATTTATTTTTATGGCATTAATGGGTTTTTCAATAAATCTTTTAATCCTCTTTGGTTTAGTTCTTGCAGTAGGGCTTGTTGTTGACGATGCTATTGTAGTATTGGAAAATACACAAAGGCATATCCAAGAAGGTAAGCAGCCTCGGGAGGCTACAGAAATAACTATGCAGGAAGTTTTTGGAGCTGTTGTAGCAACATCTCTAGTTTTGATGGCTGTATTTGTTCCGGTATCATTTATGGGTGGTATATCAGGGCAAATGTATCGTCAATTTGCAGTATGTATTGCGACTTCAATTGGGTTGTCAACTGTTGTAGCGTTGACTCTCTCTCCTGCATTATGTGCGATGATTTTAAAATCAGGAGAAGAAAAAACAGATTTTGAATTTATACAAAAATTTGAAAACTGGTTCAATAGTATAAGAGATAAATACCTTAAAACTGTGGAATATTTTGTTCGTGCTCCTAAAAAGACGATGAATACTTTAATTGGAATAATTATAGGTATTTTAATTATGTTCTGGCTTTGTCCTACAGGCTTCCTGCCGGAAGAGGACAGGGGGGCATTATTTGCAATGATTCAGCTACAGGATGGTGCAACTCTTTCCAGAACCGCAGATGTTGTAAAAACTATTTCAGATGAGCTTGTAAAAATTCCAGGTGTAGTATCTGTTATGCAGATAAATGGTATGAATGGCGAAAATTCAGCGTTCTGTATTTTAAAGCTTGAACCATGGTCAAAAAGAAAAAGTGCAAAACTGTCCTTGAACAGTATTATGAGGCAAGCTAATGTAATTGTATCAAAATATCCGGAAGTAACAGGTTTTGTATCTTCTCCTCCGGCTATTACAGGTATGGGGATGTACGGCGGGTTTGAATACCAACTTCTGGATAAAGGCGATAGGTCATCTGATCAACTGTTTGATGAGGCTCAATCATTACTTAGAACAGCACGTGGTGATGCTGCATTCTCAAGTTTGTATACATCTTTTACGTCTTCTCTGCCACAGGTTGTTGTCAAAATTGAAGAAGATAAAGCTATGGCCCAAGGCGTTTCAATTTCGGAAATATATTCAACGCTTGCAGCTCAGTTCGGCGCTGTTTATGTAAATGACTTTAATAAATATGGAAGAGTTTACCGTGTTTATATGCAGGCAGATGCACCATACAGAGCAACTTTAAGTGATATAAACAAGATTTATGTAAAAAATAATCAGGGAAAAATGGTTCCATTGTCAGCTGTTATATCTACAACTAATATAGTAGGGCCATACTCATTAACTAGATTTAATATGTATCCAGCAATTACTATTAACGGAAACCCTGCTTCAGGTGTAAGTTCCGGTGATGCAATGAAAGCTATGACAAGAATTTCAGATGAAATTCTGCCTAAGGATATGGACTTTGCCTGGTCTGGAACTTCGTTGCAAGAACAGCAATCATCCGGACAAATAGGACCAATTCTTGCGCTAGCCCTTACATTTGTGTATCTCTTTCTGGTTGCGTTATATGAAAGCTGGATGCTTCCGGCTGCGGTATTGATGATTTCTCCAGTGGCATTATTAGGTGCTATTTTCTTCCAATATGTGTCAGGACTTTCGCTTGATATTTATGCTCAGGTCGGTTTGGTTATGTTAATTGGTTTGAGTACAAAGCAAGCTATTCTGATTGTTGAGTTTGCTAAGGATGCAATGGAAGGGGTAAATGGACAGCCCGGTTTAAATTATATAGATGCTGCGATGCAGGCTGCCAAGTTAAGGTTTAGAGCTGTTATGATGACAAATATAGCGTTTATTCTGGGGCTTCTTCCTCTGGTATTTGCTCACGGTGCAGGTGCCGGAAGCAGACATTCTATAGGTGTATCTGTGTTTGGGGGGATGCTCGCTGTTGCATTCCTCGGAAGTATTCTTGTTCCGGCATTTTTCGTAATGACAAATGTTGTTAAAGAAAAAACTGCAGAATTTATCAATAATCGAAGGAAAAATCAATGAAAAAATTAAGATTGTTTATAATATTTATAATATTCTTAATGATGTCACTGATAAGCTCTCAGGCAGCTTTCTGGCATAAGGATAATGATTTGGGAAATGACATACAAAAGGAAGAGTATCCCGACAGCAGAGATGTCGAACCTAAAAAAGAAAGTGATGATTCTATGGTTATTCAGGGTAGTGTCGAGAATACTGTTGATATTAGTCTTGAAGAATGTATGAAGTTTGCATTGGGTAATAATCCGCGCATACAAGCTGCTATGCAGGATGTTTTTGCATCTGATGCTAGAATTAGACAGGTATGGGCATCATATTTCCCGCAATTCGGCTGGCAAACTGGCTATACAAAAATTAAACAGCTGCAGTTATCTGACGCATTAGGACGAAACTTAACTTTCAATTACTGGGTTTTAGGTCAGATAAGTGCTTCTCAGATGCTCTATGATTTTGGGGTTACGCAAAATCAGGTGACAATAAGAAAATTAGATAGTCAGGGCTATAAAATTACTCTGACTGGAACGGTTAATGATGTCCTGTGTGAAGTTAAAAAATCTTATTACTATCTTCAATATGCAATAGAGGCAAAAAAAGTCGCAGAAGATATGGTAGCAAAATATGCAGCTTTTTATGATCAGGCAAAGGCATTTTATAAAGTCGGAACGAAACCGAAAGTTGATGTAACTATTGCAGAAGTTAATCTTAGTAATGCAAAACTGAATTTAATCCAGGCAGAAAATGCTGTTGATATTGCTATGGCAAAGTTAAATAATACCATGGGGCTTCCTTATTCAAATAAATATAAAGTAACTGAAACTTTGAGGTATGAACCATGTGATATTACTTTAGATAGGGCTATAAAAACGGCACAAACTTCCAGACCAGAATTTCAGCTGGCAGAAGTTAAGGTCGAAGAAGCTAAGCAGAATGTAAAACTTGTTAAAAAATCTTACTTTCCGCAATTGACAATAGAAGGACAATATCAAATCGGCGGAAGCCATCCAACATCTAATTACGGTTATAACTACGGTGGCTATTTGAACTTCCCGACAATTAACGGAATGCTTATAAAAAATGAAATTAAAGAAGCACAGGCCTTATATTCTCGAGAACAGTCTAATGCAATAAATACTAAAAATAATATTTATTACGAAATTCAGGAATCATACTACTCTTTAACAGAGAAAAAGAATAAAATTCCAGTGGCATTCTTGGGGCTAAAACAGGCAAAAGAAAACTACGAACTTTCATATGGCAGGTATAAAGTTGGAGTGGGCAATCCTATAGAGCTAAAAGATGCACAAGTTCAATATCAGAATGCTATGCTGACATATTATCAAACAATGTATGATTATAATGCTGCAAAAGCTACTCTTGAAAAATCAATAGGTAAAAATATTGCTAATGGAGAAGTTGAGCTAAAAGAGGGCTGTTCTAAGAAAAAAATAAAAAAGAATTCTTAATATATATAGTGTATTGTATCTTTTTTGAAGATAGTATATAATCTAATAATAAATAGGAGAAGAGAAGTATGTTGCCAATTATAACAGAAGATATATCATCAGAAGTTTTTTCAGAAGCATTTCAGGATGTGCAAAACTGGAGAAAAAATATGGTTCAGTATTTGAAGGAAGAAAATCCTGAAGTTAACAGTGCTATTCTTGAAGTAGCAAAACATGATGAAAGCATTGATTTGAAAGCAGTTGCTCTTGGTGCTTACCTTTCATATCGTCTGTTAGAAATTGCAACAGAAAATGATAATTTGGGTTTAATTGATGAATAACTAAAAAAGAAACACCAACTGGTGTTTCTTTTTTAGTGTTTATGCTTTTTTGTGTTTTTCTTTCATTTCGTCCATTTTTTCAGCGGCTTTTTCTTTTAGTTCGTGAGCTTTTTCTTTAACGTCATGAGCGCCTTTTTTTACGCCTTCTTTCATTTTTTCGGCATCTTCTTTTAAATCTTCCTTAATTTCATGAGCCTTATCTTTTACTTTTTCTCCTAATGTTTCTTTAGGTTCTTTTTCGTCTTTATGCATGAGTTAACTCCTTTCTTATGTGAACATGTGAATTATGAACCAAATACTTTGTAATTAAATGCGACAAAAGTATAACTTTTATTTGTGGTATATTAAGTATATTAAGGAGTATATGTTTATGAAAATTTTACCAATAAACAACAGAGTGAATTTTAATGGGGCGTTAGTTAATAAAAAAGCTGCAAAAGAAATAGAAACTGTGATTAAACCTTTTTTGAAGGAATATAATCCCAATACGAAAGAATTAATGGAAAAAGTTTGCAAAAGACGCAATCTAATACGAACTCCATTTTTTGTGTATCCCGATTTTGATCCTGCTGAGTTTAAAGAAGCAAAGAGGTTAAGACTTGGTGAATGGAGTGCAAATCAATCAGAATTTAATTATTTAGAAGAAAAATCTAAAAAATGGTATGCGGGAGAGGATGCAGCCTTAATGGCTGTTAATATAAGACAGAGCGGTATATTTGACGTTCCAGATTTTTTAGGTGAAGCACCTGAGGCTTTCAAAAATCTAAAAAGAGATATCAAAAATGGTTTAAAGAATATGACTTTCGCTAAACTTGCACCTTCGATTTATGCAAAAGATAAAAAGCTTGAGAGAGCTGATTTTAATTTAGGATTTCCATATCTCTATTATAGTAATATTTTGCGACAGACAGCCTCTTTAGAAGAAAAAGTAAAGAATGATTCTCTGACTATTGAGGCTTATACGGAGGCAAAAAATAAAATTGAATATTTAATTAATAAGCATAAAAAAATAATGCCGCAAATTAATGAAGCAATAAGCGAAGCAGAGAAAATCTATACAGAAACTCCGGTAACAGACGAAGATATAGCTCTTTTGAGTCAGCTGCATAAACCTGCACAACGAGTTATTAGCCGAAATGTTAGTAAATTTAATAATAAGGTTAAAGATATTAATTTAAATTCTGAGCAGGCACAGGCTTTAAATGAACTTCTTGGTAAGCAGAAGGTGTCAATAGAAGCTCTTTGGAATAAAATTGAGGAAGGTAAGACGAATGCTTTTTCAAGGCAGGAGTATATTAATAATATTACCGAGTTTAATGAAGATTTACCATTCTAGACTAGATACATTTCCTGATGTTTTTCTAAGCAACTAATTTATTATAGATATAAATCACGAGGTTTATAATATGATAAATATTTTAATAAGATGGGTTGTGTATGCAATCTTAATAATTTTTGTGTCTTGGATTGTACCAGGAATTGAAATTGATAATTTTATAAGCGCAATGTTTGTATGTATTATAATTGCACTTATTAATACTTTTATCAAACCTCTTTTACAACTCATAACTCTTCCGATTAATATCCTGACACTAGGACTATTCAGTCTTGTAATAAATGCATTAATGCTGATGCTTGCAGGTTGGATTGCACCCGGATTTGAAGTTGAAGGCTTCTTAAGCGCCCTGTTCGGTTCACTTTTGCTTTCTTTATTTGCCTTAGGTGTAAGCAGAATATAAATTTATCAGATTTTATATGCTGAAGGTTTCTGGTATAATTTTTATATATGAAGAAACTTCTTTCGGTGCTAATATTTTTAATGCTTATGCAGCCTAAGCTTTTTGCTGTTCAGGATGTAAAGAAAGTTTACCTGAATCAGGCGATTGATGCTGCTTTAGAAAATAATATTGATTTACAGGCCGCAAAACTTGAACGTAATATAGCGAAGAATAACATAAAAACAGCAAACAGACTTCAAAACCCTTCTTTTGATGCTTTTTATTTCTTGGGTGCGGCTGGAAACAGTGAACCAAAGCAGCTTGGCGTAAGTGAAAATATTGAAATAGCGAAAAGAAAAGCTCGTAAGAATCTTGCAGAGTCTAATTTAAAACTTGTTGAAAAAAATATTGATTATACAATATTTGATTTAAAAATGGATGTAAGAGAAGCTTATATTAATCTGGTAGAAGCAAAATCAATTCTTGATACACTTGAGCAGCAGCAAGAGTTACAGGAAGAACTGTTGAAAATAGCAAAAATTCGTGTAACAAACCACAATGCTCCTGATATTGATGTTATTCAAGCTGAAATAGCATTAAATCAAATGATTACACAGGTAAATTCAGCAAGAGTAAATGTAAAAAAAGCTCTGTCGGATTTTAATAAAGTTATTAATAATCCTGATAATATAGTTTATGACAGTATGGATAATATTTTTTCAGAAGAAAATAATTTTCAAGAAATGATGACTCCGCCTCCAGACTTTGATTTCCCTTCGTTTGATGAAATCGTTCAGAATGCTATCAAAAATAGGTATGATATACAAATAGCAAAGCAAGAAATAGATGTAGCAGAGAAGAATTTAACAGTGACGGCACGTCAACGTATACCGGATATACAGCTTACAGGTGGGTATGCTTATCAAGTAGGGGCATATACTGATAGTGGAAATTTTAATAATGGGGCTTACGCTGGTGCTAGTTTAGTTAATATACCTCTTTTCTACAATTATTCTCCTGAAATTCAAAATGCAGCATTGAAGCTTAAACAGGCAGAATTAAAATATGAATCTTCAAAGAATAGAGCTGTAAAAGATGTTAGTGCCGCTTATGATAGGTTTTTAACTGCTGCTGATAACCTTAATCATTATGAAAAAAAGATTATAACAGGCTCTGAAGAGTTAATAGAAACTTCAAAAAACAGCTATGAGGCTGGTAAATCTGACATAACTTCTTTAATTGTTATGAAGCAATCGTATAAATCGATTATAATAGGATATACACAAGCACTGGCTGAATACTATAACAGCTGGACCAACTTTTTAAGAGAGGTAAATGATGAAAAATTTACATTACCGGAAGATTTGTAGCGGAGAATAAATTATGAGAAAAAGTACGTGCCTTTTGCCTCTGGCATTAGGAACATTTGGACTGGGACTAACAGAATTTGTGATGATGGGAATATTACCTGACACTGCTCTTGCAATGAAGGTTTCCATACCACAAGCAGGCAGTTTTATATCAATGTATGCACTTGGGGTCGTGGCAGGAGCTGTACTTCTTGTAGTTATTGCACGTACTAAACCGCTTAAAACAATTTTATTATGGTTGATGTCTATTTTTACTATTGCAAACTTAGCAACTGCTTTTGTAGGTAATTATCATTTATTTTGTGCAATAAGATTTATTGCAGGGCTTCCTCATGGAGCATTTTTCGGTGTTGGTGCGATATCCGCAGGACGGCTTTGTGAACATGGAAGGGAAAATCAGGCAGTAGCTACAATGGTTGCTGGTATGACAGTTGCAAATCTTCTGGGAATTCCTTTTGGAACATTTATAAGTCATAATTTGTCCTGGAGATTAACTTTTCTTTTAATAGGACTGTTCGGGTTTGTTATAGTATATTCAATAATTAAGCTTATACCATATTTGAAACCTTTGCCGGATAATGGTTTTAGAGGTCAGTTTAATTTTTTAAAAAGTATAGGACCATGGCTTTTAATAATTGCTGTTATAATGGGAAATGGCGGAATTTTTTGCTGGTACAGTTATATAAATCCTCTGCTTGTAAAAGTTTCAGGAATTATGCCCAAATATGTTTCAATAGTTATGGTATTAGCCGGAGCGGGTATGTGTATAGGGAATTTTCTAGGAGGAAAACTCTCTGATAAATTTTCTCCTGCTCTTGTTGCCGGAATGACGCAGCTGACAGCTTGCATTGCTCTGTTATTGATTTTCTTCTTTGCATCAAATCCAATTGCATCCATTATTTTAATGTGTGTATGTACCGGATGTCTGTTTGCAATTTCTGCTCCTCAGCAGGTGCTTCTTATTGAAAATGCCAGAGGGGGAGAAATGCTGGGAGCATCTTTCTCTCAAATATCTTTTAATCTGGGGAATGCTATAGGGGCTTTTGTCGGAGCTCTTCCGGTTAAGTATGGTTTAGGTTATCAATACACAGCTATACCGGGAGCATTTTTTGCATTTATAGGGTTTGTAATGTTATTCTACTTTTATAGAAAATATCAGTATACTACTATTCATTAGGAGCTTTATTATTCCTGTAAATCCAGTATAAGTACATATCAATAAGCAGAAATAGTGTGTTCAAAATATATAACCAGAATACCCAATCCATATTGTCCAGTACTTTGTGAGTAATACCGCATATATAACCCAATAATATTAACATTGAAAAATGGATACTCTTGCCATGTACACATTTGCATTTATAAGTTTTTAATGCTGCTATCGGCCAGCTTACGCCAAAACATACCATCATTCCTGCTTCAAATATACTCATAATTTTTTCTCCTTAACAATAATTCTATAACTTAATTTGATTAAGTAAAATACAAATCAGCTATGGTTTTTATAGTTAATATTTATAGAATTTTTATTATTTACATCATTTTGTTGGCTCATAAGGGCATAAAAAAAGAGTCTTGCGACTCTTAATTAAATTGCGCTTGGAGGGATTCGAACCCCCGACCTTTTGGTTCGTAGCCAAGTTAAAATAATTTTTATAGTTTTCATAATTTTCATAGTTTTTACAAAATGCCTAAAAATAAGGGGTTGTAGACTAACCTTTTACTTTTGGATATTTTATATTTTATATATTTTTCATTGTTTTTATAAAATTTGTGAGCAAAATGTGAGCATAATTTTTAACACGGCATAATTTTTACCCCCTTATTAAATCGGGTAAATTGTAGCATAAAAAAGAAAGTGAGGAAAAATGATAGAAATTAAACAATCAAGAAAATTACACGATAGTGGCTATAGGCTAATGGAAGTTAAAAATATTCCTTATGATAAAAATGATAAAGAAGAAATAATAAGTTCGTGTGCTGATGTTATACATATTTATTTTGGGAATTTATTGGATGGCATAAGTCTTGATATTACTGACCAAGGAATAATAAGAGTAGTTAGTAATAATTATAAATTAGTGCCTAATAAAAATTTTAGATGTAGCGAGGTATTTTTCAAGATAGAAAAGAGATAAATATTAGTATATTAGAACATAAATTTTTCTATTACACCACATATAATATAAAAAAAGCCCCGCATCAATGCGGGGCTTAAAATAGTGTGTGTTAAATAAGAGAGAGTTTGTATTTTATATATTAATAAATTCCTTTAGAGCAAAGAGTCTGTTGAGCCAGCCGTGCAAGAACCCCCTCTGGCTTGCAACTTTTGCAAATTCGTTATATTTCTCTGCGCGTGCAAGTAAGAATTTTTCTGGATATTTATACTCTGCAGCTTTTAAAAACTCTGATACTCTGCTTACTCCCATATTTACAGCAGTATCAAAGCAGATTATTGCAAATTTTTCAGACATATTGTTACACCCGGCTTTAAGCCAATAATTATTGTAATAAATTTCCTCCACTTCTTTGTCTGTAATATTCCTCACATCTTTTTTAGCAAGACCTTTAGAAGAAAGCCACGCGTTATATGTATTCTGGGTAATACCCTTGTTGGTACATCCGCCATAATCGTTAGGATTGTTTACATATCCGCCTTCCCATTTTAGAACAAATTGAAGCGCTCTATTAAAAAGTTCTGTCATTTTACCCCCTAAATATTGATATTAAATACATAATTGCAGCACCAACTGTAGAAGAAATTGTCCCAACCCACCATCTGTCACGTTTTAGTAGTCCAATGTCTTTTTCAGTATCCTCAACTCTTCCGTACAATTCTTTAATATCTTCTCCCTGAGTATGCTGTATTTCGTAGTAGTTTTTAGAACGTTCATCAAGAGCTGATATAGTCTGTTTGACTTCGCAAAGCATATCCAAAATTTTATCTTCTTTGTGCATTATATCCATTTCTCCACGAAAAGATTTTTCAACCACTGCCAAAAATCAACTGCAAGAAACATTATGCTTGCTTTAAAAGGATTGACACCTTCTTTTATTAATGTATGGAAAAATACCTCACTGGCAAACCTTCTATTGAACTTAATTACAGCCGGATTATCCAGAATATAATCATGAATAATGCTAGCTGGTATGTATCTCGGTGTATGTGGACAGCCCAATATAAACCTGAAAGGTTTCCAGATTGTACAGCCGTCTGAGCTATAATTTTTGGGAATTTTTAGATATTTACGGCTTTTGTGTCTTTCTATTATCACAATGAAATCATTGAGCATATAAAAAGGCTTTGCTTCATTGTAGTAGTTGTAACCTATAGCCTTGTTGAAATCAGCATAATAAATATTCATCAATTGTTTTCCAAAAATATTTTCAATAACTTCTTAAACTTCTTTTCTTCGTTTTCATCTATAGGTGTAAAGTTTGGATACATCAGGATGATGAGCTGTTCTGCTGCATCGATAGCTTTCATCTTTTGCTTTGCAAATTTTATCACCTCTGTCTCGGACTGTCTTCCCTTAACTTCTTCTGCAAAGGAAAAGCCTTTCTCTGTGGCTTTTCCTAATGCTTCTATTGCCTTTGCAACATCAAAAGGCATTATGCGACCTCTCCATCAATTTTATCAACATATGATAAAACAATAGGTTTTGTAGCATTAATAACCGGTAAGAATGCATCATCTATCTTGTTTTCAGAAACATTAATAGCGGTGTTTATTAAATCATACGCAAACTCTACCACGCCTTCTGTTAAGGTTTCTCCGTGTTTTTTGCAGCATTCTACCAACGCTTCTTTCATTTGTTCTTCCATAAAAAATACCTCCTTTTATCTTGACAAACAGGAGGTTATAGTAAATAATATAAAAACAGGGTGGTAGTTTCCTAAGCTACCAATAACCCTTAGAGTTCTGGATGGCTTTTATCTATTTAGATGAGAGCCATTTTTTAATACGCATAAAATCAAAAAGATTATAATTAAAGTCAGATTGAATTTATCCATACCAGCCCCCTTTCTAGTCGGTTACTAACCCGAGTTCTGAATTAATATTATCGGTTAGATTTCCTTTTGAAAAGAGCTATTTTTTACCCTGCAGAATTATATTACTATAATCCCGCCGGCCTGTCTATTTTATTGTCATTGTTCAATTTTATTTGTATTTGTTGGATTATCCTCTGGTACGACTTCCTTTATCTCTTCTTCCGGTTCTTTATGTGCTAAAAGCTTTGTGTAATCATTTGTGTCAAAAAACTCATCCAGTTGTTCTTTTGTAAATCCGAGAAGAGTTCCAACTACATCTATATACGGATTGCCGCGGTAGAAGTTATTAGCTTTCAGTTCTATTTTTAACGCCTTAATATCAATTGCCGGTGTTTCTTCTGATAGTGCTTGCGCTTCAACAAGAGCAATAACATCATCAAAGTCTATTCCTTTGGCCTTGTAAATAGCACGTTCAACATCCGCAGCAGTAAGATTTAACATTGCTATGCGTTCCGCTTCTTTTTGTGCTTGTTTTTCTTCCCAAGCTTCGTCTTTTAAAATGTATTGTTCGCCGTCCAAAACATACTCTTCGTCAGTTTCTTCAATTCTATCAATACTATAAAGAGTAGTATCTAGTGGCTGTTCTGTGTAGAATTTTATTTTTTCGTCTTTATAACCTAAATACATAGTTAATTACTCCCTTCTGCGTAGATAAATCTAAATAATTCAGTTGCCCCAGTTAAGCTATAATTAATTACTACTTTTTTACCTTTAGGTACTTTAAGCATAATCGCATTACCATTGTTACCTAGAGGCGTCCATTCAATCGCCCCATACTCGATTGCCTCTATCGTTTCTCCCGTTGTTTCCCCATCTTTTAAAGCAAAGATGACACTATATTGATTGTCTGCACCAGTTTTTTTTTGTAAGTAATACCACCCATTCGCAGGAGCCGTATAAGTAGAACCACTAGCCCCAAGTTCTAAATCAATATACCTATTACTAGGAAATCCCCAAGAGCTGTTTTTGTCTACCTTTGTTTCCTCAATCCTTCCCAGATTAGCCAATGGCGCATTCTGAGCTACAGAAGCTACAAAGAAGTATAGCGAACCATTGCTTTTAGCATAGATAAATCTAAAAGATTTAGTGGCACCGCCCACACTATAACCAATACTTATAACATCACCTTTTGATACAGGGGCAAGAATTTCGGCGTCATACCCAGCTGCTGTAGGTTGTGACGTTAATGTATATTTGATATTTCCATTTGAGTCTTTTATTACTGGAGTTAAATACTGACCTGTACTTGAAGAAAGTTTTTGTATCCAAAACCACCCATTCGCAGGAGCGGTATAAGTTGAACCACTAGCTTTTAGCTCTAAGTCATCATATCTATCACTTAACAAGTCCTCACTACCATTTAAAGTTGGCACTGTCAATATTTCTGCCACTGTGTCCAGCTTCCAATCATACTCTGTCACAGTTTCATCAGTTGATAACTTAACTGTAACCCCACCACTTACCCCGCGTTTTGTGTAACTTCCACCTGATGGCAGTTCAACAGTTGTACCGTCTGCTACCTCGGAATTATATTCAACAAGAGCAGCTTCATAAGCTGTCGGATACACACTTTTTGAAAGGGTAGAACCGCCTAATACCCAGCTTGCATTATATTGCTTAGCTTCAGAATACTTACTATCGAACAAAGTATATGGTACGATTGACTCGATATCATTTCTGATATTAACCTCTGTCTCCTGACCGGTTGCAAGGCGGATAACCCACGGGTATTGGATTGCTTCTTCCTGAACGGTAGTATTATTGCCGTAGATTGGATTAGAACGAGAGGCATCAATAGAAAATCCTGCCTGATGGGTATTTGTTTGAGATGTTCCAGCAACTCCTGTATCTACTACGTAAGCATTTATTGCACCAATAGGCCTATCAGAACCAACAACCCACCCGTTAATAGTTCCCCCTGTTATATTCGGCAACCCAGCTTCTACCAACAAGCCAGCGTTCTGCAAATCAAATACGCCCTGAATATTAATAACAGCAGGAAGCCTTAAAGTGCCTGCGGTTTCATTAAGTACAAACTTACCAACTTGCCCGTGGTCGCTCGCCTCTTTTTCAGCCTGCCATTCTTCCTCTGTGCAGAATAGTGATGGTCTGATTGCTTTAAGTTTCTTCAACTCATTAACAGCGCCCTGTAAGTTTGAGTTGATAGTCAGCAGCTGTCCGTTGAGATAGTAATCTAAGCCTAGTGACTCATCAACGTAAAAAGCTATACGGATAGATAGAAGAGGAAGACCGGAACCGGAGCCGGAGCCTCCCAGTGGATATTCTTTCCAGTGAGTATCATCTATATATTCGGGGTTAGTTACAAAGTTATTTGTATTATCATCTATAAGACTTTTTACAAAAGATAATTTTTCATCTGTAACATAACATAATACAGCTCCGGAAGGATACCCACCGATTGTGTCTGATACATCCTGATTAAATGTTATAAGACCACCGTTTTGAAGAAATACTCTCTGATCGGTTGACAAATAAAACATCCCGTTACAGTCTTGTCCCCTCGGAGGTTTGCCTCCATCTTCCAATGCTTTCATCGTAATATCTGGAAAACCTTCTGCAATAGAAGCAAGTTCGCTTCCTGTAGCTTCTTCTGGAATATTAAATTTTGTACCTTGATTAGCAATCGGCTGACTGATTGCAGCTGGTTGTATTACATCAGTTGATTTCATTAATTATCTCCTAACCTATAAATCTTCCGTCCCAAAACGGAGCTTGGCCCCAGGGTTGGAAACCTGTACCATAAAAGCCAAAAATATTTTTTTGCTCTAAAATATAAATCCTGTCCAGAACTCCTACTGGAGTCGGCAGGATAGCACGGGCATAAATTAAAGCAAGCTCCTCCTCCGTAGGCTCAAAATTTAAAACATATTGTATCGACATATCATGGTTATCAAATACGTAACTACGGGCTGTACTCCCTTTATCAGCTTTAAAAACAAAGTTCAGATATTTGTTAATCTCCGGCACTGTACCGGTCATTCTAATCATTTGAAGTTTACCGAGTATCAAACGTCTGTATAGTTCTGTCGATATGGTGATACTTTTACCGTTGATATTGTAAGTGCGTTTGAGTTTGAGAATTTTACCCCACAGGTTAAGTCCCCAATCTGTAGCTGTATGAATATTCAAAAAATCATTAACAATTTGTTCCCAGAAATCTTGAAGATTCTCTGCATAATAAGTGTTTTTTGCTTTAATGAGGCTCTTGAGTTTTTCTGCATTATCATACTGCCAGATAACATTCTGTATTAGGTTTTCATTAAATGTAAAAATATCAAGTATGTTAAAATCAGCCATTGATTGTTACCTGTATATTCTCTGCAAGTATTTGAGCAGTTTCACTTGCAAAAAGATTTATCGGAAATGTTGACATATTTCCGTCTGCATAAACTATAGAAACTGTATCATTTGTGATTAAATCCTGATTTTCGGCGGTTGTAACCTCAATACCGTAATCAGAAAGGTTTACCGTTTCTGTATTAAGTTTCCAGTTCTCACCATCATAGATAAAATTATATGTGCCGTTCTGTTCGACCTTTGCGCCAAAGGTTTCAGAATTAACAGATGCCCAAATAATACCGCTTGTTACTGAGGCTTTTATAATACTTGCAACTGCATGGAGAGCAGGTGTAAGTAATCCGACTTCAATTTTATTAACATTAATACCCTGAATTTGAGAATTTAAAACACTGCCTATAGTAAACGGTGCTATTAGCGCCCTTATTCCGAGTTTTTTATAATCTGAATAAAGTCCGGAAGCATAGTTTATAATAGTATTTTGAACCGTTTCTGTAAGATTTGAGTCTGAATTTGTATCAGTTGTTAAATCTACAGATATTTTAATCGGTACTGATTCGGGGATTTGATAAGTAACCGAGTTTTTAGAATTATACTCTTTATCAATTACACTGACAGTTGTGTTTCCTGTCCAATTCGCACCCGCAGATTTGATAGAATAGAGCGCGTATGCAACATCCTCGCTATTTCCACCTTCCACACAAACATAAACCCCGTGTTTTTTTACGGAAATATTATCTAATTGGATTGCTCTGTCATAGGGGTTATCAAATGCATACACATCTTTTACATTTTCTACCTTATAACAGGCGCTTGCATAATTGCCAAAAAGGGCGCTTCCTGAAAACAAGCTGTTTAAAATTCTGGATTTAAAACTTGCATCGCTTTCCTTTGCACTGCCTAATTCCGCAACGACAGGATTTGTGATTGTTTCCCAGCCGTTTAGGCCTGTTGTTGAACCTGAAACGATTGTATTGAGCTCTCCCGCCCCGAGTGAAACAGCACCGGTTTGCGAGCACAAAAATACACCTTCCGCAGTCCCGTTATCGGAAATAATTATTTCGCTTTCAGCTGTCCATATAGTACCGCTCTCTGTAGCTGCTTGAGAACCGGCAGGAATAACAGTGTCGGGAACTCCGCCAACTATTACCGTTACTCTTGAAGAGGTTGCACCGTTTCTGTAAACATCAAAATTTGCGCCCCACGCATCAAGCGCAGAACCGGAAGACATAATAATATTAATCAGGACATTTGCAATAGTCGCGTTAAAGTTTATTGCTGCCTGTCTTGCCTGTACCTCTGTATCAATCAAACGCCCCTGCGGCGTTGAAGGTTCAAGCGATAAATCCTGACCGAGTGCTGCTCTGTATTCATTTTGAACTGTTTCTAATATTTCAGATGTATCAGGAACAATTACTCCGTTATCTGAAAATATATAATTGCCTGTATATGTTGTGCTGCTAACCATTTAATACTATCTTTCCGTAACTTGTTTGTGCTTCGAGCGAGTACTCAAAAATATTATCTTTTGTAGTACCGGTAAAATTGGATATTTTCAGGGTTTCTTCTGTATCCTCAAGCTGGCTTATAAGCTGATTCTGGTATAAGTCAAGATAAGCCGGACTTGAAAAAATTGTGTTAAAAAAATCAATACCTTTTTCCTGATCATAAGGAAGCTCGCCGAGTATGGTCTGCGATTTATTCACAAAAATATCGCCCATTGCTTCAAGATTTGTTTTTATGGCAAGGTTATTTGAATTATCAAGAAAAATATCGTTGTTTTCATCTATGCCGATTGTTTTCATTGTGGTACTCCGGTGCTTGCGCTTCCTGTTTCAACCCCGCCGTGCGTATGAGATTTTCCGCTGATACCTGCTGAAATAACATCGGTATCGGATGTTATTGTATCTGTTGCAACAATACTGCCGTTAACTTTTAAATTGCTGTTCAAAACCGTTTCCGGTGCGGTGGCTGTAATTTGTCCGGATTTAATACTGACCTTTGTCGTTCCGTCATCCGAAATCAGCAAAACTGCATCTGTATCATCTTCCGATATTTCAAAACCTCTAACCTTATCAGGCAGAAAAAAACTATCCTCATATTTATGTTTGCGATAATCAGCAGGCACAAACATTGAAAACAATTGTTTAAAAATGGAGATATTTCTGTCTGCAGCAATCAGCCAGCCAATATCGTTTTCCTTAACTGGGAAACTAAGAGTAAAACCGCCACCTGAAAGCATTACTACAGGGATATTGGGAATCGGTTTTTTAGGAAGCTTTTCCCCTGTACTGGTAATATTCTGGTTGAGAATCTGAACTTCTGCCCTGTTTGTTTTTCTATTATATGAAACTATCTGTGCAGGAGCTACCTTTTCTATTTTCTGCGCAATTTTATCAATAAGAAAATCAATAAATCCAGCTTCACTCTTTGTATCAGCGGGATTATAGGAAGGTAGCGAAATTGTTTCTATCTTTTCATCTGCCATTTTAAGCCACTCCGTAAGCCTTAGCTTTAATAATGCAATAGAACTGCGACTCTCTGTTTGCAAAATCATAAACCAGCTCATAAATCTGATAATATCCGTTTATAGCCGGAAATCTGACACTTTTGACATATATCCAGTCCCCGCAATACAGAGAAGAATCTAGCAGGCATTTGACCTTGATACCGAACTCATCAGGTTCGGGGATTCCTATCATTCCTGTGTCTTTTGAAATAACTTTTGCGGATTTTTCAGGGCGTTTTGCGATTTTGTCGACAACTTTTATTATTCCGTTGTCTTCATACATCGTAATATCGTCAAGTTTATTAAACTCTTTTATTAATTCTGTTTTAGAACCCGCAAAATTAAAGACATCTACTGTTTTTTTACTTGTCGCCTGCCACTGAAAAGCCAAGCCCAGCTGCGAAGAAATACCTTGCGCAAGTTCCTGTGTTGAAATATTGGAAACACCGTAAGTAAGCGGTATTCTATGCGCATAATAAAGGCTCTGCGCTTTGATATTCAACCAAATATCCGGCATTCCGGCAGGAATTGCATTTATAATATCACCTGAGAAAATCCGCCCCCAGCCGGTTTGACTGTAGCCGGCATAAATATTAATCACCTTTTTTATTTTTGGTTTAATATACGGCGTTGTATACGTTGTCAGGTATTCTATATCTGACTTTGTAAGATTAGCTATTGAAATATTGGCTTCTGATTGCGTACTGCCTGTTTTTCTGCTTACTTTGCCTTTTATTGCAAGGCCATCAAGGCGTTTAAGTTGTTTTTTCCCGTTATCGAAGGCTTCAACTTCGACAAAACATATTCGTTTATTATTCATTGTTCAATTCATCCAAAGTTACAAAGTATAAATTACAGGTACTTCCGAAATTTTCATAATTTGGATAATTATCATTCTGGGTTTCAAATATGAAATTGCCTCCCAGAAGCTCTTGCATATAAGGGTAAGGTACTACAACTTGATTAGGAAAACATACGAATGGTTCGCCTATTTGTTCATTATTGATGAATAAACTCATTAAAAGAACCTCATTAACTGTCTGCAGCAATATGTGAATACTGTTTTCTATTTCATCAATAACTATATCAAATTCCTGATTTGCATTAGTTTTTTCAAGCTCTATTGCGTAAGTTGTCATTTTATGCCTGTTTGTTTGATTTTTTGTAATATATGTGGTATTTTTTTATTGAAACTGGAGGGTGAATTATGGAAACTTATGTTGCAAAAAAACACTGGTGGTTTTGGGTGCCTTATATCACATTGTCAATCTTATTTATCTGGACTTTAATCATACCAATTTGGCTTATATTATGGGCTTTTTTTAGATGGAAGCTGGATAAAATAGAAATAAAAGATGGCTGTTTATGTTCTCGTTTGGGAATAATTATTATTGATAAAAAAACTATACCTTTAGAGAAAATCAGCTTTGTTTCAGAGAAGCAGGATATTATATCTGAAATGCTGGGTTTTGCGTGTGTTCAAATTCAATCTTCTGCTGATAGCAATGCCATAATTTATCCTTGTATTGCAAACTCTGCTGAATTTGTAAAAAAAATTAATGAGTTAAAAGCCTAACTTAAGTTCTGCCGCCGGAAACAGCACTCTTTAACCAGGATTTTTTAACAGGTTTTGCCTGCTTGACTCCGCTGTTTATTCTTGATGCGTTAGATTTATTTGCAACTTTTTTAGGCGGCAGATTAGTATAACCCGGAGTTATTTCGAAAAACTCACTTACTGATATTGTATAGAGTGTTTTATCTAGAACATCAGAGCTTATTTCCAGAGGTGCGGCCGCAATTATAGCTTTATCAATAATTTTATTACCAACCCTTATTACTAACTCTGTTCCTGAATAATAAAGCTGATATAATTCCTCAAGAGTTGTATTATCATCATTAGAAATATAGGCGTGTATAACAGCTTTTTTAGGTTCAAATACTGAAACATCTGTTATAACTACGCCGGTTTCTATAGGGTGCTCAAAAACTTTTGCGCCATCTTCAAGCGGAATTCTCGTAATTTCAAGGCCTTCTAAAATCTCAACCAGCTTATTATTTGTTTTTTGCCAGACAACAAATTTTCTTTTATCTGTCTCTAAATTTCTTAACTGCAATATTAAATTTGTAGTCTGTACTAATGCAGCTCCTATATTCATGCTCTAAATCCGTTATCTATATGACTAAAGGGTAGTAATGCATCATAAATCTCTTTCGGGTCTGATGATTGGGTTTGTATATTAACCTTATCTATATTAACCGTGTTTGATTTTGTGTTTTGTATATTTCTGGTATTTGTATTATTGTTTTCATTCAAGGATTGGGTTTGGTTAAAATTAGAAATAGACCCTGCAGGTACAGAATTCATTCTGTTATTGTTAGCAGCAGCTAAAGCCTGCTGTGCAGTTGTTACTATTGTATATCCTCCGGTAATCGGATTTGACAGCCCTATAAGCTTCTTAAGCGGTTCAGGGATAGAAGCCCACATAGCTTTTATTTTATCTGCCAGTTCGCTAAATTTACCACCGAGAGATTTTATCCAATCTACAGCTCCGGTAATCCATTTTTTTAGCGAAGTGAAGAAGTTTAAGCAATTCTGCCGAACTTCATCAACATTAAACCCTATTCTTTTTAAAATATCACCGATTATACTTTCCCCGCCCTGCAAAAATACAATAAGGTCCTGAATAATAGCAATCAATGCTGTTATTGCTGCTATAACACCTATTATTACTAAAGCTACAGGATTTTCCATAAGAAAAAAAAGTGCTGCATTTAATGCTCCTACAGCTGCAACAATCCCCATTATACCTGTAGCTACTGCAACAGTAGCTGCTACAATTTTAACAGCACCTTCATGCTCAGCGAGCCAATCAGTTATATTTCGTATAACCTTTGCAACAGCCGTAGCTGCAGGCAGGAGTAAACGCGCTATAGCACCGTTGACAGATTCAAGCCCCATTCTGATATCTTGCTGAACTTGCCGGTATTCGCGCATACGTTCAATGTCATCTTTTGTATAAAGCTTGTATTTACTCGTACGTTTGAGTTCTTCACGATACCTGTCAACCCCCTGAATCAATATCCGGGTGGTTGCTTCATCAATCCCGAGAGATTTCGCTAAATCTAATTTTTCGGTTTCGTTTTTGAGTGTCGCCATTTTACGGGCAACATTCTCAAGAGTTTGGGCTGGGTCTTCTTCTATTCTTATTCCCGCTTTTTTATACTCTTCTTTATTGGTACGGATATTTTCGATACTGGTAGCAGTACTTTCTGTTGTTCCTCCGTAGTTTTTGGCTGCGTTGGCAAGCTCTTGCAGTTTTTCAACTGCAACTCCGGTTTTTTGTGCAAGAAAATCGAGCTGTTCTGCCTGTTCATAAAATTGTAGGCTTCTGCGTACAATCAGACCTACTGCAATTAGTGAACCTAAGTTTTTAGCAAGTTTAACAAAATTACCTCTAAGCTGTTTGAGCTGAAACTCACTCCTGCCCTGCAGTGTTTTCACAGCTTCACTAAAATGTTTAACCTGTCTTTCAGCCTGTTCTAAATCTTTTTTTATAGATTTATAAGTGTCGGAGTTTTGAAGATTTTTCTTGTTAAGATCATCAAGAGCTGCTTCTAAATCTTTAACCTGTTTTTCGTATTTATCAAGCTCTTTTTCGTTATTTTTCAGTTCTGTTTCAAACTGATTGAGTCCTTCTGTTTCAAAAAGTATTGAAAATGCGTCTAATGGTGAAGGCATATTTATTTCTCTTTCATGCTTGCTTTACTTATAAGATATTCATTGTATTTTGTTACTGCTTCTGCTTCGTACATAACCAGGGCGTCTTCTAATGTATAGATTGTTCTGAGTTCGTGAAGCGTTGCACGTCCGCTGACAATAATTTGTCCAATAAATCCGTCAATATTCCGGAAGCTTTCGATTCGGCAAGGGAGAGTCCCTTGTTCAAGAAACTCAAGACCTTGCCTTGTTCGAAAAAATCAAAATTAAACTTGAGACATTCTTCTTCAAGTTTGATTAATGTATCAAAATCCGGCACATGGTTATCAATCAATGCCCTTGAGATTAAACCGACATTCGCTCTGCCGTCAGTATAGACACGTTCGCAATATGAGAGCATTTTAAAAGCCATTTCCTCAGATTGTGAAAACTGGCTGATTAACGGAATTAAACCCGTAGGTAATTTGAAAATAACCTCCTGTGCCACTGTACACGGCATTTTTGAAATAACAAACTTATAACCGTTAATCTCAACCGTTTTTGTCTGCAGCAGCTCTTTTTTAGGAGTTTGGGGCTCATTTTCTGCTGTCTGCGTACTGTTTTTTCGTAAATTAAAACTCAACATAAAATATCCCCCTTTTTAAGCTAACTTGAATTATTAAAAAAGAGAGTTATAATATTTATATAGGGGGAAGCCCTAAAGAATCGCGCTTCATTAGAGCTTCACTTAGTACCCTATAACCAATAAATGATAATTTGTAAAACCGTTATAATGACCGTTATAACGGTTTTTATTATTATCTTGGTCATTTTACCACCTCCTTTCCGCCGATTTCTTAGTAAAATGCGTGTGCGGAGGAAGTGTTGGTACTACCCTGAAATAATTATAACATAATCTTTTTAGACAGCATCCTCAAAAACAAACCCATAGGTTTTCGTTTTGATTCTGCCGTCACCGCCGTACTGATAGCCAACCTGACCGTTTTTAATACGTCCGTTTTTATAAGTTTTGGCAATTCCTGTAACAGGGTTTGTTATTACCATAGTTATGACATCCTTTTTCGGGAAACGGCTCACAGAACCTCTGTTTGCTTCAAATAATAAATCCAGAAGAGCTTCTTCCTCGGTATTTGGGATTATTGGAAGATTAAGCTCTATGCCGTTTACAGTGCACCAGGTAATTAAATCTCCGTTTATGCCGGAAGCATTACCGGTTATTTCATTGTTGCCCGTTGAGCCAACATCTCCGTCTTCTGGAAAAGCTCTGAAAATAATACCATTAGGAAAAGTTTTAGAAGCTTTTAACCAGACTCGTATACCTATTGATGATGTATCTTGCATTTTTTTACTCCTTGTCTTGCGTTAAATTAAAATATTTCTGCCTACTACTTTTCTGACTACATCGTTTTTGAGGTAAACAAGCAGGTATTCCCAGACATATATTGTTGCATTGCCCTGAGTTTCGGTCGTAATTTCCTGCTGGTATGTGTAGCCGTTGTTTTGAACATTCAGCCACGCATTCTCATCGTCAAAAAGTCCGGTTATGTAAGCTTTTTGAGTATTATCAAGTTCTTTACCCTGACTGAATACATGGTTTGTCAAAGCTTCATCGCAGTTGTTTTCAAGAACCCCGCACAGAATAGCACATCCGTCATTATCGGCAGATATAAAGTCCTGCGCAATGAAGGCATTCAAAGCATCTGTTGTAATAGCATCTTTCAGCCACGCTTCGTTATCGAATACGGCACTATCTGTGCCGTCAGCATTAAATCCGTTCTGGTAGAAAGCTATTGTTTTGCCGGATTTCTGTGTCTGTCCGTTGTAGTTAATACAAAGGTTATCAAGTGTCTGATACAATGTACCGTCATCATCCCCGACTGCTATTGCCTGCTGCGGGAACTCCTGAAACATATAGTTTTTAACCGCATTTCTCTGGCTGTAGTTAGTGGTTGCAGGAAGAATTGCAGACATTATCCAGGCTGGATTTACTCCCGTAATACCATAGTTGATATTATAATGTGCTGTCATTCCGGAGTATTTTGCAGCTGTCGCAATACCTTCTGCATAATTTGATTTACCAAAGTCAAAACAGTGGCGGTAGTTATTGTTTTGTTCTGTTGTCCACGCTCCGATTAAATCCAAGTTTGAATATGCATCTGATGCATTCAGAAAACCAAAAGTTAAAAAGTTTGTACTTATATCAATGGTTTTATTTAAAATGTCGGTTATTGTCTGTTCATCGGTACCGTTTGAAAGAACAGGTGCGCCTGCTGTATCCCAGCCGATAAGTGCAGAAAGGTCAGTACCGCTTTCTGATTTTTGTGCATAGTTAATATCGTTTTTCCCTGTTTCACCGCCTGCTAGTTCAAAAGAAGAATTTGACGCGTTATAAGTTACTGTCGCATTCGTCCAGAGAGCGCCGCCGTCTGAATTTGCTCTGATTGCTGTTTGCAGCGCTGTTGCAACATCAGCATAAGCTTCAATGCTTGAAAGATTTATACCGCTCAATGTGTATGATGTGCCGCCAAGGTTTACAATCATAGAACCGTCGGTAATTGCTTTTAATTCTGCAATTGGTGTAAGGTCTTTTGTTGAATACATATATGGGGCAAGTGCTTCAAAAGAATATCGCATAAATGATATTTTTTTAGGCTGATTAGCTTTTTTAGAAATCCAGCCGAAATATTCACTTGCAAATTTTGCCTCTGCAGATAAAGCTCCCGCAAATGCTGAAACATCAGCAGAAGAAGTAAACTCATAAACTGTGTTTGCAGCAAAAAGAGTATTTGTCGTAAATACTCTTGCTATCAAGTCTTTGCGTGATGCATCTGCTTGCCCGCCTGTTGCGGAAGTTATTGCCACATATTTGATAATTGGAATGGACATTATTTTTTTCTCCTTTTTATATATTGTGGATACCTTTGTCTTTTATTTTAGAAATTTTGTTTATTTCATTCGTGAAGCTTTCAGTATAGACAAAAACACAGTCGAAAAACGGCAGAAACTGAAAGTTTTCGCTGTCGTTCATAAAGTTCTGGTCTGATACTTCGGAAGCTCTATACTGCGCATATCCCAGCGAGGCAAGGAATTGAATACCATCGTCTGATTGAATATATGACTTAATGATTTTGACAATATCAGTCCCGCCGTAAGTTTGAAGGATATCAGAGGCAAGCTCTTTGCGAGTTGCGGAAAATCTGATTTTTACTTCCTGCTTTGATGAGTTAATTTTGGTACAAATATCATCAGAAAGCTTATTTCTTGCATATTGCTGACCTCTCTGGTTTATTGAAACAATCGAGATAAACACAGAAGGTTTAAGAATGTTGATTTTAAAAACCTGCATTAACTGCCGGACTTCCCAGTCTTTAATCCCGAATGCCTCCAGTGCATTTTCAGCAACAGTTATAAAATCATTAAATATCTGGTTTCTGGTCTTAAACTGTGTTTGTGTTGCTTTCATCTTCTTTTCTCAAGCTTTTGAGTTCGACTATCAAGGCTTTTGTCCAGCCATTTGTTTCATACCAGTCCTTATTCTCTACAATTTCATAGGTGCGGTTTTCGTATGCTATTCTATCCGGCTGCAGTTTTTCGGCTATGCTTTGCATAAGAGCAGGGCAGAACACTGTTTTATAATTCTCATTCAGATCCAGACCCAGCTGCTCTCTCATTTTGTTTGAAACAGGCTGTATTGAACCTGTATATGTGTCAGGTGCTTCAAACTGCGGGACATCACGCCCCATTTCATCAAGTGTTGATTTTATAAACCGGTAAAACTGAAATTGTTTATTACAGCCTAATATTGCTGTTGCGGTCATTGCCGCAGGCAGTAAATTGAATGTCATTTCCTTGTTACCTTGTATTGTACGGTATTAAGCATAATACCTGTTGAATTTAGCGGTTTTGTCGATTGATTATTTGATACAGTATCATATTGGCTGTTTCTGATTTCTATGGTTGCGCCGGATAACGCCGGAGTATTAATTTTCCTTATCTCTTCCTGTATAACCCCTTGCAACCATATACCAAGCCTGTTTGCAGCCAGCTCAATTGTTTGTCTGCCTTCAAAAACGCGTAATATTTCTCTAAGAAGCATCCTGTGCCCCTCGGTTCCCTCAACGCGTGCACGGGCATTGTCCATAAACGGGCGGGGCGGTATAATTATTTCTCCAGTTGAGTCTTTGAGATGAATCCCCAGATAGTGTAAAAAGTTTCGCTGTTTTTGGCTTACTGATATTCGTACACCGTAATTTTGTATTGCTGCAATATATCCTACAGGTGTTCCGTCATCATATTTTGTGTTTTCAAACCAGCCGGCTTCGATTTTAAAGTCTTTTAGGTTGTTGAGAAGGTGGTTCCAGAGTTTCTCGTTCTTTTTCCTGCCCATTAGAAAACTCGCTCCAAGCTTCCGCCAACATAAAACGGCACGGCTGTTAATGTTTCAAACAGAGCTAAAAGCTCAAGCCCATAAGGAGTCTGGGCAAGCCAGTACGACCACATATCCATTGAAGGAATTTGTACATAGCTGATATTAACTTCGCCTACACCTGCGCTTGCGACAAGCCCGCCCTGCCCTGCCTGTCCTGTTTGGTTTTTGTACATCAAGACAGATAAATGAGCTGTCAACAGATATATTGCCATTTTTCGCCGTTCATCAGCCAGCCGGCAGCTGTTTTTTATTGAAATAAATGTTTTAGCCTGTCTGAATGCAACAGGGCAAATCGTTTTATATTCTTCAACATTGAACTCCGGATATTCGCTATAAAATTCTGTCAGGCTGACTATGACAACATCTGTCATGGGTTATTCTCCCTCTGTATCAGGTGCTTTTTTGTTTGCGTTTTTGTAATCTTCTTTTGTGAGTTGTTTTGACTTGTCTTTGCTCATTGATTTTGTATTTTTTTCAATATTAGGCTGGGTGCCAAAGTATTTAATAACTCCGTTTTCGAGGTGTCTTTGAAAATCTTTGTTAGCTTTCAATATTTCCAACTCATTTGCGCTGACCTGTGTCAAAACACCTTCCGGTGTAATTAAGTTTGCATTGGTTACATCAGCTCCGCCCTTGACTTCTACTTGAGCGGAAACAATATTCAGATTGTCTGATGTTCCTTTAACATACTGTGTATAAACCTGTGTGTTTGCCAGTTTTGATAAAATATACGGCATTTTATTCCCCCTTTTTGTCCTTTTTCAATTCTTCAATTATATTAGCTTTGGTTTTGGCTTTAATACCTCTGGATTTTGCATAAGCCTGCAAGTCTTTCCAGTTCATAGTTTCAAAATCCGCAGGTGCTTTTATAGTTTTATTTGCAGGTGTTGAAGCTTTTGATTTTTTCTGCTCAATAATTATAAACTTTTTATTTTGAAAGCTTATGAAGTTTTTATCCTGTTTAAGCTTTTTAAAATCTGATTCGCAAAGGCAAGTTAAGCCTTTTTTTACAAGAATACCTGAAAAGATATTATCTTCAAGCTTTGAGATTATTTTAATCATTTATTCCCCCTTTTGTTAATCCGAAAAATATCCCATGCCCCCACCTTGCTCCCTAAAACAGAGAGCAGTAGAGGAGGGGGTAGGCTAAATACCTGAATATCTGACAACACCTAAAGGCTGTTGTACAATAATACCGGCTGTCGCTGATGCGTAATCTTCAAGAATAACTTTAGCTTTCTTTTCCATACCTACAAGGCGCAGTACGTCTTGTACATACTGTTTGATTGTATCGGTTCTGCCGATTTTATCAGCGTGAAGATAGAACACATTTGAACCGCCGTTTGCACCGTCCATTTCAGGAGAAGCAACGATGCGAATGTTCGGATATGTTTCCTTTATCCAGGTTGATACAGACTTAGTGCCTAATTCATTCATTGTGTTAAGATACTGCATTGAAGCCAGAGAAAGGGACATTGTGAATGTGTCGCGTATCGGGTTGAAGTGACCTCTTAACTGGGTTTGCAGCTGTCCTACTGCGGTTATAATATCTGCCGTGATTTCAAGAAAGGTTTTTGAAGCCCAGCTTGTCAGACTTTTTGCACCTTCTGCAACAGTCCTGTATGGGGTAAGGTTCGGGTCGTTCAATAAGCCGTAAGTTTTGTTTTGACCGTTTGAATAACCATAGAAACCTACATTGTTGTGTTCAATCGCTAAGCTTTCCGCTACCGCTTCCTTCTTTTGCCCTTGAGTATCAACTCTCATTCGGGAAGCTCTCATAGCTTCTAAGTAACCTACTTCAAGTCCTTCTTCAAATCTCACGATAGAACGTGTTACAAAGTTCTGGTTCCAGCTTGCAAGCGGGATATTTGCCGTATCTGTGTAAGGCTGTGCTTTGCCCGTTCTTTCAAGAGCGGTTGTTACAATTTCTTCGTCTTCAAAAGAGCCCGCAATAGTACGACCGACAATCTCATCGATTGTTCTTGCCTGTGTTACATATTCTACCGCCTCCGGTGCCCAGTATTGAAAGAATTGTACAGGGTTTGTGATAGTAGGTGTAGTTTGCAATGGTGCTGCCGCATCCATTGCGTAGGCGTTGCTGTAGATTGTACGCATATCACGCATTACAGCAGAATCCATTGATATACCGAATGCAGCCAAGTCTTTTGAAGTTACTCTAAGACCTTTTTCACGCATATAATCAAAGCTGAAAGGTTTGACCTCTCCAGGCTTCATATCATAGCGAATCGGGGTTGTTTGTTTTGCCATTTTATTTATTCTCCTTTAAAATTAATTGCCTAACTCTAATACTGCAATATCGCCGGCGTTACCTGAATATTTGATAAACTGTGAATTTGGAATTACAACAGAGTTTGCAGGAACTGCTTCTGTATTCACATAAGCGTTGATTTTTCCTGTAGCTTTATCATAAGCCGCGATATTACCCACGTTAAATGCGGAAGCAGGTTTTATGTTAATATGACCGAAAGTGCATAATCCGCCCTGTGAGCCGTCTGGTAAGTTCAAAGTCGGCTCAAGGTTCATGTAGTTTGCATACATTTTAGGATTAACCAAAATACCGGCAAAAACACCTTCACCGCCTAATACAGCCGTTCCGGTTTCTGAACCGTAAGTAAATGCACAGGCAAACCGCGGAAGATTTGAAACTGCATCCGTTCCGCCGGCAAAAGCCGTTGCCGTAATATTTGCATCGGAAGAAGCAAGAGCAATAGAGTTACCTTCTGTACCTTCAACTGCTGCCGTAAGATTCAATGTAGTGCCGCTTACGCTTGCAATTACATCCGCCAAAGGTGTGGTTGTACCGGCATAGTAGTCTGTGCCCTCTTCCCCTTCGCCGTTTATGGTTTTTTCTAATGAGTTAATAGTGTTGGCAACAGCAGAGCCGATTTTAATATCATTAGCCTGTGCCATATCTGTTTTGAATCTGTAAACAACAGAGCCGATTGTTACTGTATCGCCGTCAGCAGGGTTAGCAGTAAAAGCTAATGCACCTTTGGCAGCTGCAGCTGTCTGTGTGGTATTGGAAAGCAGGGTGTACGGGGTTTCTCTGCGCGGGCTGTCGTCTGCGTATTCTCCCTCAACACCTGCTGCAAGGTTTGAATAAATTTGTTTTTGAAACATTTGTTAAACTCCTTATTGTTAAAGTGTGTGTAATGGGTTATTTTTGTGATTTGTAAGCTTTTAGAACAGCACTCGGCTCATCTGCTTTAAACATACTGTCAAAAGACATTTTGACCGTTGTCTGTGATTTTGCCCTAAGATATCCGTCCAGTGAGTCATATGAATTTTTGATATCCAGCTTGTCGCAGGCGTATTTAACCACCTGCGGAATTGTCATTGAGGAATATCTTGAATTATCGCCAATTAGAGGTCTGATACGCTTAATGAGAGCATCTTTTTTTGCAAGATATTTAATTGCTGCATCCATTGAAACGGGCTTTTCTTCTTCGTCCTCATCTTCATCTTCATCTTCATCTTCATCTTCTGCTTTTCTAGGTTCTTCTTCCGGGTCTTCATCGCCGCAAGGTTTATCTTCTTCATCTTCTGCAGGCTTCTCTTCTTCCGGGTCTTCATCGTTCGCACCTGTTTCAGAAGAGTTATAACCGAGTTCTTCAAGTTTTTTTGTAAGGGTTCTGAATTTTTCTTCTTTACCGCCTTTAAATTCAGATGCAGGTTTCATTGCGATAGCATCTGCTTCTCTTAAAACTTCGCGTTTATCAATGTCTTCATCTGCCACAGGCGGGATTTGTTCTTGTTCTTCTTCACCGCCTTGATTGATTTCAATGTTTACATCTTCGTCCATTGACAGGCGTTTTTTTAGGTTGTTAGCCATGTTGTTCATCTCCTTTTTTTGTATCTTTAAAACTTCGCTGAATGTGTCAAAAGCAAGGGCGGAATCCATAATACGCACCTCGTGCCCCATTCTGCCTTCGTCAACTAATGCTATATGGTTTAAATAAATATCTCGCTGGATTGCATCGTAGTGCTGACCTTCATATTCCCCCGGGGTAAGGTCGTACCGGCAGGTGTAGCCTAAAGAAAGCTCTTTTTTATCGCTTTCAACCGAATCCTTCATAGCTTCGGAATAGATAACCAGATTGTTTGTTACTGTTTTTTTAGCTTTGTCGTACTTAACATTTTCGCCGAGAGTACCGTGTATGCCCTTTTCTTCCGCAGGTGTGAACTTTTGACCCAGCATTTCGTGTTCATCTATCAACGGCTTGCTTTTAAAGCTTTCCATTGTTTCGGGTCGTGTCAGCTCCTCTTCGGGGCGGTAAACATAATAAATCTTGTCCGGTTCAAGTTCAGGGCTTATTTGTTTGCCCAGATATGGGAAAACTCCTACTTTTGTAATGGGGTTGTCGTACAAATACCAGTAACCGTTCGGGTCAACTTCTTTTTTGTCCTGCGCGTGGTTTATTGATTTAAATTTATCTTTTAACATTGTTAATCCTCAAAGTCTAAAACAGCCTGCATTATACACCTGCAATACGGCAGCTGTCCGGGGAAGCCTTTTTCGCCTGTGCGTTTATCAATAACTGGCGGATCATCTATATCAAAAATCCCGCCGTTTAAACCTGCGGGATAGTCCATCTTGTGATACTCTCGGGGGTCTCTACTGCCTCCGGAGTGTATCCATTTGAATTTTCTTATTCCGTTTTCCTGAAAGTTTCTTAAATTTATTGAGTTATATGCTTTTCTGGTCTGGTCTTGCGCTATTAATTGTGCTCTGCGGTTTGTTTTTGCACCGTAAGAGTTTAGTTCTTGTACAAGCCGCCTTATGCCTTCACCGTTTTCTATTGAGCGGGCAACAGAGCCGGTTATCTGTTTGAAATATTCATTCGGAATCGAGCGAATCAGTGAAACATTTTCAAAAATTAACGCTTTCATAATCTCTGATTTTTCGGGGCTTATTGCTGAGCCTTTAAGAATGAAATCTTTAGCAGACACTCCCAGCATAGCTTTTAAGGCTGTATTAATCTGGTTGTTTGAGTATCTGTTTGTTTTCTTCAAAAGGCTCTTTACAAGTACTTTAGAGCGTTTTGTAAATTTTTCTGAATATTTTTCATAAAGCTGGTTTAAAGCAATACGTGCCTGCGAGGAAATACTTTCATCAAATGCAATCTGCGGGTAGCCCTTTTGATAAATCTTCGCTAATTCCTGTTTGCACTCTTTTGTCATTTGCTGCGCAAGCTTTTGAAGTTCTTGCACATACCACGACATTATACCGGCGTTAACGTTAAGCCGGCTGGATATAAGTTGGTTTTTCATAATTGTTTAAACTTCTATGCCGTCTGCAATGTCCATAGCAGCTAAAATAATAACATCTGAATCAGTTTCATTCTCTTCTTCAATAAAATCTATAAGTTTTCTTTTATTCTCGTCTGTTTCCAAATCCTGAAAAACTCCAACTATAAACTCTTCATCCTCCCAGCTTTTTAGCAAAAGGCTCAAAAGTTTTTTGTCTAATTCGGTTTTGATTATTGTTTCACGCGGGAATAAAGTAAATTCCATTATTTAATTTCCTTTTTGCCGATTATTTTATAATCATCTTTCAAGTTTTGAATTGTGTAACGAGCGTTTCCAATATATTTTTTAAAGACTTTTTTCTGTTTTTGCTCAGGTGTAATATTGGTACGTATTGCACTCATAACCCTTGCATATTCATCTTGTGGCAGCTGAACCTCTTTACGGGTTCTTTTGTTTATTTTATCACATCTTGCAGAGTTTTCAATCTTTTTGGAGCTGCCTGCCCCCTCGCCGAATTGTCCATTTTTCTTGCGCGGGTGCTTGCTCTCTTCCCATGCATCTGTCACGCTAAAAGGGGCATGAGAATTTTCACTAACTCCTAATAAATCGCTAAACGGGTCGGTTTCTTCCTGCTCGGGGATTTCTTCGGAAAGTGCGTTATAGCCGGATTTTTCATCAGCTCTCAGTACCCCGCGGACTTCTTCCGGTGATACAACACCCGCATTAATATAGGCTGCGTCGGTTCGAGAGTTGATTTCTCTAATCTCGGCGCGTTCTTTTTCTGTCGGTGTATCAATATCATTGAATACGCAGGAATACTCTTTATCAATACCAAGCTTTGATTTAGCCAGCAAGCGATAATGAAAATTTAGTATTGGTACATAGTCTATATTCTGAATGCCTTGTTGTAATTTTCGGTAGTTATCATCTTCATAGCTTCCTGTTGACTGCCAACCTTTAGGAGATGTTTCAAGCAGTCTTGCGGAAGGTATGCCCGAAATTGCCGCAACTATCTGATAGCCCAGCATGGTTACAGCATCGAAATCTGTTAATGTTGTATCTAATTGTCCGATCCTCTGGTCTTTTTTGATTAATAACCAGCCCCAGTTATTGCGCAGCCACGACATTAATGTAAGCTCTTTGTTTAATCGCTCTTCGTCTGCTAGATATGCGTTAGGGTTGCCTTCAACATAGTTTAAACGTTTTGACTGCGCGAGCATTGGCGCTTCTTTTGCCGTTTTATGCGCAGCGTAAACCTGTTCATACAAAAGCTGCGGCAAAGGAATACCGCCGTAATAATATGTTGGTTTCAGAAGGTCTGATACCTCCGAGTAGACATTAAAGATAAACCAGCTGTAATGGATGTTTTTGCCGTTTGGAAGCCTGAACCAGGTCGGCTGGTAAAATCTTTTGCTTGCAGGGTTTGTACCGGCTTCTATATCAAGCACGGGAGTAACCCAGATAGGCTCAATAATCATCATTCCCTTATATGAGCCTTTTGTTACCGCGTCAATATTAAACGGAACGGAGTAATCAACATTATCAACGAGCGGAATGCACAAAGCCTGTCCGTATTTACGCTTGTTTTCGGCAAACTTTTTACAGATGTCTTTGATTTTAAACTTTTCAGAGTGTGAAAGCTTTTTTAACTCCTCTATGATATTCTGGTCTTCGTCTGTTACTTCGCCGTCACAGTCATTAATATCATAGTCAATTGCAATAGAATCTTCACACGGTGCAGTGATACTTTTATTAATAAGCCAGTCTTGAGCAAGGATAGCGCAGTTATTGAAACCAATAAACCCCTGCTTTGCAAAGTAGGTAAAAATAATTTCCTGCCCTGCAATATTCATTTCAAATGATTTTGACAGGATATCGCAAGAATCCTTAATACTGTCTGCAGCAACATTTACGACATTCCCGTCTTCTGTAGAATATTGAGCAACAACAAAATCATTTACCTGTTTTTGCACAGAGCATTCATAAAGTGCCTGTAAGTCTGATTCAGGAAGCGCAAAAGCCTTTTTGTTATCCTGTTCGGTTTTATGTACGGGTTTTATTTCTTGTTTCTTTTTGAAAAAATTAAACATTAGTAGTTAAACTCATCTTCTAAGCTGTATCTCACTGCATCAATAGTGTGGTTATCCTTGTCAGGAAATTTGCTTTTTATTTCTTCGTTTTTATCAACTTCGTATGAGTATTCCGTAAACTCTCGCGCCGCGTTCGGGCAGCGATGCGGGTCAATAACTATCTTTTTGAGTCCCTGCAAACGTTTGATACCGTAACTTACAGAGCCCGGCCCCTTTCGCGCTCCTCTGATAGGCAAGCCGGAATTATCAAAATCGTCAATACTTTTTGGCTCCTCGCTGTCTGCAATTATTTCGGTTGATTTTGTATGCCTTCTTATAACCTTTTCAATTGCATCGTCATTGCTCAAGCCGGTCTGATAAATTTCATCAATAATATACAGGGTTTTGTATTTGCGGTGATAGTGGACTTTAACCCAGACAAACGGGTCAACGGCATACCCCCAGTCAATCCCTTCACAAATATTATCAAAATGGTTTATTTGTTCGGCTGTTACCTGCTGCAAATCAATATTATAGAATACGTTTAACCCTGTGCCGACCTCTTCACCCAATAACTCATTACGATATGCCATAGGATTAGACTGTTTGAGGTCTTCTGCTTCTATAAAAAACGACGCTCCAAGCCATTCGGGCGGCACATCTAGATAAGATGAGTGATGAACGAGTCTTGTAGATTTGTTTCTTCTGGCTTCTTTGTTAACCCAATTTCTGGGGTCTGCAGGCGGGTTATAACTATAAAATGTCAACGCACCAGGGCCACCTCTGTTAAAAGAAAATTGTGCATCCCTGATTTCAGCCATACCGTCGAACTGTTTCAGCTCTTCATACCAGCGAATTTTGATATAACCAAATGGTAATTTTATTGATTTTATATTATCAGGGTCATCAAGTCCGTAAAATAATATCAACTGCCCTGTTGGTAAATATTCAATTTCTAGCGGGTTTTTGCGTACACGAAACGAGGTTCTTAATCCCAGTGCGTTTATTGCCCATAAAATCTGGTTGAATACCGATTTTTCTATCTTATTACCAACTTTACGCAAACACACTGCGTGTGCAAGCGGGTCTTTGATTAAATTTAATATAACCTCTATCGAGATAAAACTTGATTTTGTAGAGCCCCTACCGCCTTTATGCCAGTATTCTAAATGCTTGCCCTGTTTTATATCTCTGTGAACATCCCAAAACGCAGGACATATAAGACTTTTTAAACTTGTTTCCGTCATGCATTAGATATCATCCTTTATTATCACGGGATTAAAACAAACTTCCTGCTTATCTGTCGGTTTTTCTCCGATTGTGTCACGCAGCATTGAAATAGCAGTTAAATCACCACTTATTGCTTTTTTTACCAATCTAGCAGCAATTACTGTTTTAACATCAACTTTAGCTGCAAAAGCAGGATTTATCTTCATTAACTTTTCTAAACATTCTTCATCTGTTGTGAACTTCTCTATATCATAGCTTATAAGGTTTTCTATAAGTTCTCTAAACTCTTTACGTTCTCGGCGTTTTTCCGCGGACTTTTTACCGCCCTTTTTAGCAATTTCTCTTTGTTCGCTCTTTGTTCGTTTATTCATTGGCTTCAAATTTTCAGAATTTGCCATATGCTAATCCTTCACCTGCAAATTAACTAATCCTAACTTCTGCTGTAAATCCTGTGAGATATTGTCAATCAAGCTTGACTCACCGCGTGTCATATCTTTCATACTGTCCATAAGTGATAGTGCTTCTACAAGCAAGCTTTTCATATTTTCAAAATTTGTTTTGTCATTGTCGATTACGGGCGGTATAAGACTTGTTGCACGTGACAAATACTCGCCTGAGGGCAAAGGTTCTATTTCATTACCCAGCAGACAAGTTTCTTTGAGTAAATCCATAAAGTCATACAAGCCATCATAAATACGGTCAGCTAACAAATGCTTTCCATAGAAAGACTCGTTGTGTACTGTATAATGAATGTCTTTTGCATAACTAGCAATTGCAAGTAAATAACAAATAAGTTGATTTATATTTTCCATAATAAAAAAAAAAGGGGCTTTGAAGCTACGAGAGAGAAAGGTGAAAGTCTAACTTAGCCCCTGTATATATAGTCGTAATTAACTGTTTTAATTTCTCCAATAATTTCAGCTTCATTGTTAAAATTTTTACGAAGCTGTAAATAAATGGGATTTCCGTTTTTATCCTTGCGGTTCGTTTTTCGAAAATCTCCGTAATAGATGTTTTGCTTGCTTTTAGTGCCTTGCTTATAAGAGTTAATCTTTTTCCGCCATTGATTTAATTTTGTTTGAGCTTCTTTGCCCGTTAAATCCTTTATTATTTCTTTACCCGTAAAATCCTGCTTATAATCGCGGAATTTAAACGCCCCACAACACGGACAAATACCAAATTCTACGCGGCGATAGTTATATTTAGTGTTAAATAGAACATACGAAAATGAGCCCACAAAATGAGCATTACAACAAAATAACATACCGCCGGTTCTCCTTTTTTTGCGATAGGAACTATCCCGTATGAATTGGGTTTCAGATTAAGCAACTTTCATGCGACTTACGCCTAACCTACCACCCAACGGGCTATTATCATATTAACAAATTATTTTATAAATTTTATCTACCAAAAGTTATAGAAAATGTAAATTTTTGTAACAATTTAGGAAAGTATATTAACTAAGTGCTTAAACTTTTTATCATAACTTATTTTTTTACCTAATAAATCGCTTGTAAAGGCGTTTTTACATATTTTTAACAAGCGTATTATATATTAGGAATTAAGAAAAGAAAGAGAGCTAAATATGAAAAGTACACTTTTTAGTGATGTAAAAAGATTTATTAAGTATGTACAAAAAAGGAGTTATATAATTCAAACCATAACGCTGATTTTATTAATGGCATTTATAGTACGACAGGAGTATGTAAATCATGAAATTAATACGAATATAGTAAAGGTAAACAAGAAAGTAGATTTCAGGTATTTTAATCTAACCAGAAGTTTAGAAAGTATTCATAGGGTTGAGATTAATACTAGAGATGGCAGATTGAGATAATTAAAAATTATTTTTTAGAATAACTTTGGTTATTTAAAACACTATAAAGCCCGTGTATAATATATCCAGCAAGAATTGTTGTTTTTACAAAAACTGCAAGTGCAGTATATAAAATCATATGAATAACATTATCTGTTAAAATAATTTGTTTAAAATAAATTACATGTCCCTCTCTTGCAAAAATATTAAGTAGTCCTATTAACAAAAGAGTTAAAAAAACTTTTATGCATGCCCCTATTTTGAGTTGATGCTTCTTTAAGTTGATGTACCTGCAAGTTATTCGTATAGCAGGTAATCTATTGCAAAACTTGTATAAATATACGTATACTAATATCAACGACAATGTGAGAAAAATGGGTGGAAAATTAATTGTAATTTGTGGAGATAGAGAATTTATGTATGAAGTAAAAAATACTCCGAGAATTAAAACAGCAATAAATGCGATCTCCGCACACATAATTAATATGATTTGTTTTGTAAATTCCTCTCTTTGTATTCTATTAGAAATTAAGTCTGCCAACTGAGCTTGCGAAAATTCTGTTTCTTGACTTATAGCAGCAGTATTATTTTTTCTTTTTTCACTAGATGGAATTGGCACATCCATGTCTGGCGTAGAATCATTTAAAACTTCTTGAAATGCCAAATCAATATTCCCAGCCATTATTTGCTTAACCCCAATGATAATAATCTTACATCCATAGCTTGAGCTGAAACATTAAAATACTCTGCCATTCTTGCAACTTTCTCATAATAAGTTGCATTACTTAGCTCTGTATAATATTTTTGTACTTGTGCTCGTGGCATTAATAATGCCGCAGCGCAACGATTGGCTTGTATTTCAATCATATCTCTGTTTAAACTATTGGTATTTCTATATAAAGTATCACAATTATGCTCTATTAATGCCCGATGTAATAAATAGTGCCCAATCTCATGCGCAATAGTAAAACGTTTTCTTTTATTTGAATCTAAACTATTGATATAAATATTACGGTTTTTATCTTCTATTTTAATGTAACCAGAGGTATTCTCTAAAATTTTTTCATATACATTAAGCCCCAAAAAATTAGCTATCTGTACAATATCTATCTTACTATTAATATCAAAGCCTGTATATTCAAGGACAGTTTCAGCAAGCCTTTCTATGGTATCATTATTATAAATTTTAACATCTAATGTTGCCATATAATTATCCTTTGTTACATTATTATAACATGAATTAACCCAGATTAACAGTTATCAAAACAGATATACTATTGTTAACGTATTTCTATTCTCCATATAACAAATAATCAATCGATACTTTAAAACACTGTTTCAGACGGTTTAGAATTTTCAAATCTGGTTCAATATCACCCAGTTTAATATCAATATACTCCTCTTCACTGATTTTGAGCAGCTTTGCCATATCTTTATCGAGATATTCGTGTTTGTCTTGTAGTTCTGTAAGCCTGTTACCAAAACTTTTTACCTTTGTGGGAATAGTAGTATCGTTCTGGCGCTCACCGGAATTGTTATTGGGTTTTATGAACATCTCGCCTTCACCGGTGAAAAGCCATCTGGCATTAACATTGCACCCAGATATTAGTGCCTCAATCAATTTACCTGATGGTTTCTGTTCTCCTGTTTCATATCGTAAGTATGTAGGTTGCGGAATGTTAAGATTTTTTGCGAAGCTATAACCGCTTTCACCAAAGGAGTTACGCACTTCTATTAGCCTATCTTGAAAAGTTTTTTGAGAATTATTCATTTTCGTATTGACTTGTTATTCGTTTTCGTATATACTTAAATACGTAATCAATCAAAGTGTAGGAGCCACAATGACAATACATCGTATTAACTTTAACTGCGAGAAAGAAAAATACCGTGAATTCTACAAACGTGTTATTGACAACAACTGTACAATGACAGACGTTCTGAATGAGTTCATTGACAAATACCTTTCTCTCGGTGATAAAAATAGGGAAATTGCTTAACTAGTTTCAATTCCCCCCTTTAAATCGACAATAATATTATACCAAAAACAAAGCCTAAAAGTAAATAAATTTGAGGGCTTAGTTACAATGCGTAACAAAATAGAAAAGTTTTAAAATTTGGAAAAATCCGGCAGGGAAACAACCCGCTATCTAAAAATTTAAGTGGCTATTGGGTAACCGTGAGAAGCGGGCTCCACGATAAATATACCCCTTGAGCGGTCGCCCACGCACACCGACAAGCAAACGGAGTGGATAAAATTAAAACCAATTAAGTTTTTAATATAGGCGGACCGATTCAAATCGCGTCCGTCTCCTTAAGAACTTGAAACCATTAGGCGGATAAACAGGCTGGTGTTTGCTATCCCGTTTGATAATTACATCTAAGGATACAGAGCGTTACGGCTCGGGAGTTGCCCAAAGTAATGACCGCAGGGAAAGACCTGTGCCTGCCGCCGTTTTTATATAGCGAATGACGAAAGGGAATAAAAGACCTTTGACACTTGGAAAGACAAGGAACTAGGACCTAAGGTTCTAAAATGTGGTCTAGGCGAACATTAGACAGTTTCAATATGATATTCGAAAGAAAAAACGAAAACCTACGGCACGATGAAATAGTTGAAATACTGTGTTTAAAAAAGAAAACTGTGACACCTCGGAAAGACGGGGATTTTTAAGAAGGCGGACAGGTTTAAAAGCCTCGTGTCTGTAATTGTATGGTTCCTTAGAACCCATAATACTGTTACAGAGTCCGTCTCCTTAAGAACTTAGGGTAGGGGTAAATGAGGTTTAGAGGCTTTTAGGCAATCTACTCCGCCTGATATAAAGATGAAAAAGATTTGCTCTCCCCAATAGAGCACAGAGCCGGACTCTCTTCTTAAATAACTTACATAATTTTACCGGCTCTTTTTTTATTTTATCGACAATTTCTGAGGGGCTTTTGGATAGTTGATAGTTTGTCCGTGCTCCCTCTTTTTTTTACTTAACAAAGAAAGGATTTATATATGACTAAAGAACAAGAAAAATTTGTTAAAGATTGGGGGATTGGTAATTACCAAATAACAGAGGACAACCTAACTGTAAGAGGTAGCCTCTACCTTGAAGGCACAAGCATAACAAGCTTGCCTGACAACCTAATTGTAGGAGGTTACCTCGACCTAAGAGGTACAAACATAACAAGCTTGCCTGACAACCTAACTGTAGGAGGTAGCCTCGACCTTGAAGGTACAAACATAACAAGCTTGCCTGACAACCTAACTGTAGGAGGTTACCTCGACCTTGAAGGCACAAGCATAACATCTAATAAAATCTCTAAACCAAGTAAAGATTTTATGCGCCAGTTTAAGCTTGATGTTGAAAAACAATTATGTTGGAAAAATGGCACATACAGAAAAATTGATGGTATTTTTTGTGAAGTTATATCATCTAAAGGTAACATTTTAAAGGTCAAAACAGGTTTAAAAACTGCTTATATCTTCTTTAAAGATGATGTTTATGCACACGGTAATACCGTTAAGCAGGCTTATTATGATTGGTTATTTAAAACCTCTGACAGAGATGTAGAAAAATATAGGGATGTCAAATCTGATGAGGTGTATCCCCTTGAATGGTGGGTAATTGCTTATAGAACAATCACTGGTGCTTGCAGTTTTGGAACTAATAATTTCTTAGAAAATAATAAAGAAAAATATAAGCCGGAAATGACGTTAGAAGAAGTGATAAAAGCTACCGAGGGTCAATATGGCTCTTCCACCTTTAAAGATTTCTTTAAATTGTGATTATTTAAGAGGGAAAACCTGATACGACTATTTGCCGGTGTATCTCTACAACACACATTTTACATCGGCTTTTTTTATCATTATTTACCCTGGAAAGGAATTTTATTATGGTTGAAGCTTGGATATTAGCGATATTTTGTATTTTGGTTGGTGTACCAATAGCCGTACAGGAAAAGCACCAAAATAAAGAAACTGGTGTATATTTATTAAAAAGTAAGAAACAGAAGTTGCAAAAAATTTTTGATACGGTTGTAGACCGAACTTTTAAACAACTGACGGAAGATAACCCGATTCCTGATTTTATGTGTCATAACGAACATAAACAAGCCATAAATTATGCATTAGCCCTATATAGAAAAGGTCTGCTTGAAAAGACGATTAATAAAGCAATGAAAGGCAAAGGCTATGTGTACAGGATGCAGTGATATTGACCGTTGGTCGTGCTGGGAAGTAGATAGAGAATATGAAAAGGAATTAAACGATGATTATATCGAAAGACGTTACAGCAAACAGATGCGACTTTATAGGGGGCTCGGATATAGCTGCCATAATGAGAATGTCGCGTTGGAAAACTCCATATCGGCTATGGGCTGAGAAAACAAAAAAAATCGAACTTCGAGATTTATCCAATATAGAAGCGGTTGAACTCGGTACTGATTTAGAAGAATTTGTTGCTCAAAAATTTTCACAGCGGACAGGGAAAACAGTAAGACGTGCACCAAAAGTTTACCAGCACCCTAGGTATCCGTTTATGGTCGCTCATATTGACCGGCTTATAACCGGGACTGATGAGGGGTTGGAATGTAAGACCGCAAGCACATTTAAAACAGAAGAATGGGAAAATGACATACCCAAAGAATACGTTCTTCAATGTCAGTGGTACATGGGTATAACAGGGCGAAAAGTTTGGTGGATAGCAGTTTTGATTGGCGGTCAAAAGTTCTTATATAAACGTATTGATTTTGATAAAGAATTATTTGACCTTATGGTAGAGAAGGCTGTCAGATTTTGGGAAATGGTAAAAAAACAAGAACCGCCCGTGCTATTGCCGGAAGATGGAGGAAATCTGCTTGAAGTATATCCTACAAATACTGACAAAATGATAGAAATGCAAGAAATAGAGGATAGAGCGGCTTACAGGCAAGAGCTTAAGATGCAGATTTCTGAAATTGAAAAAGAAATCAAAGAAATAGATACGGAATTAAAAGGTATCATCGGCGAAAACGCAGGCATAATTACCGATAAATACAAAATAACCTGGAAAGAGCGAAAGACAAGTTATTTAAATGCCGAAGCGTTCAAAGAGGATAATCCTAAAATGGCTCAAAAATATACAGCTACAAGGACTACAAGGTTTTTTGTAATAAGTAAAAATAGAAAGGAATTTTAAAATGTGTACAAATGAATTAAGTTTAATAGAAAACTTGGACGTCAATGCAATTAACAAGACTTTACAGAAGGTAAGGAGTCTACAGGCTACACTAAAATCTATCCTTACAGAAAATTACGACTACGGGAAAATACAAGGATGCGGAGACAAACCTACACTTTTAAAGCCGGGGGCTGAAAAAATTCTTATGGCGCTCGGGGTAACTTCTTGCTATGAGCTTGTAGAACATACAGAAGATTTTAACGGCATAGGCTTCTTTGCATACACTGTTAAATGTGTTTTATATAAAGGCGAAAATAAAATCACAGAAGGTTTAGGGCACGCAAACTCCAAAGAAGAGAAATGGGCTTATGAATGGGTTAGTGAAAAAGATTTACCCGAAGGTGCCGAAAAGAGTATTTTGAAAAAAAGAGTTAAGAACGGGCAATATGGCAGCTACACTCAATATCGAGTGGATGCTGACGCAAATTCCAAAGCTAATACAATCTTAAAAATGGCGAAGAAACGTGCGCAGATTGATGCTGTTCTAACAGTTGCAAGTTTATCTGAAATATTTACGCAGGATTTTGACGATTTACCACCTGTTGAAGAACCGACGACAAAACCAATTGTAGAGAGTGTAAAAAAAGAAGCTAAAGAAAAAGCTGCATTTGTATGCTCAAAATGCGGTAAAGAAATAAGCGAAAAAGTATATAATTATTCTCTTGATAATTTAGGTTTTGCAGCGTGTTATGAATGCCAAAAGAAACCTGTAAAGGATGAGGCGGTTGAAGAAGATTTAAGTTTTTAAGGAGGAGTAATGGCACGACCAAGAAAGGCAACAGTTGATTATTTCCCTTTGGTTTGTCAATTCGGGGACAGTATAACAGCATTGGAGAATCTATACGGTAATGACGGCTTTATCGTTTGGGTTAAACTGTTACAAAAACTCGGAAGAACAGAAAATCATATTATTGATATAAGAACACCAAAGCAATGGAAACTGTTCTACTCTATATTCAAACTTGATGAACTGCTTGTTAAGGAGATTATAGAGGAATTAGTTGACCTTGAATGTTTAGATGAGGAATTTTACAAAAAAGGATTTATTTATTCTGAAAATTTTGTAGAAAATATTGCAGATGCATATAAAAAACGAAATTCTAAAGTTTTAACCAAAGAGGAACTTTGGAGTATTTCTGTAGGAGAAAACTCGTCCGAAAATGAAAGTTGTGAGATTTCTGGGGGAGAAAACCCTCAAAAAAGTGCCGGAAATCCGCAAACTAAACTAAACGAAATTAAACTAAAGGAAACTAAAGATATAAACACACACACTATTAATGTATGTGGAGTAGATTTTTGTGTGTGTGATTTTCAAATCTTAAAAGATTACGCTAAAAAATCCGGTGCTAAAAATAATGACGCTTACATCTATTCACTTGTGAACAATGGGGGATATAAGCAAATTCTTGAAGACGAGAAGAAAAAAAATGAAAGCAAAAAAGCTGCGGAGCAGAAGCTTAGAGAGGTATTGGAAGCTGCGCGCAACAGGGATATTTCCGCGGAAGAAGATGCAAAAATCCGCGAAATTCAAGCAAAATTTAAAGAAGAGCATAATCTCAAATGAGGAGGGGGTATGACAACACAAGAGGAGCGAATAATAGCACACTTAAAAGTGTTCGGAACAATAACCAATAAACAATGTAACGAGAATTATGGTTATAGACATTTACCGTCAATCATACGAAACATAAAAAAGCAGACGGATTTAACAATCTATTATTGGTGGGAAGCAGGGTTTAACAGGTTTGGGGAGAAAACGAGATGGAAGGTTTACTCTTTAAAACCAAATGCAATGGAGGGGTAAATGGACAACGAATACAAATTTTTGAATAACTTAGTTTTGGCTTGTGAAACAGAGTTTAAGCGTTATATGAATACTCCGAGAGCAAGGATAACACAAGAAATTAAAAACGATTACAAAAGATACAAAGAAATCTTTGACAAAGATACGGATCTAGTAGAAAGAAACAAGTCTTTAATTACCCGTTTTTTACAAGCTGATTTATTGCACGCAAGTGATATTAAAAAGGCGTTGAAAAAGAGAGGGCTTGCATGAGTATTAAAGAGGACTTACTTAAGTACCCCTGTTTTCTGTTTAAGTACGGGACAATCTGGCCTGTGCCAAAATTAGAGAACTGGGGAAACGACTATCAGTTACACCACTTTGTAAGACAGAGCATAAGGAAAAATAATCCCGAATTTTATAAGCGGGTTGAATATCTTCAAAAATTAATCCTAATGCCTGCTAAGTGCAATTACGACTTGGAGTGTATGGGAGAAGAGACTTTTCTAAAACGGTACGGGGTTAATAAAAATGACCTCGTTTTTAGTAGGAAAAAGTGGAGAGAGGGATACTATGATAGAGCTGACAAATAAAGAGCTGGAAGTTTTAAAAATGCTTAGCTATCCTAATCGCGTAATTGCATCCCGGTTAAAAATAACAGAGGGCACTGTTAAAACGCATCTCAACTCTTTATTTTATAAAATCCCTAATCAGAAAACACGTGCCGGCCTTATTATAGAGGCATTGAGGAGAAACATAATAAAACTTGAAGATATCAAATAAGAGGAAGAATATGAGCAGAGGTAGACCAAACAATACAGCGTACAACAACCGTCTTTATACCAAATGGCACCGTACAGCTGCAAATTGTTATTATCGCAAAATGAAGTGTTTTGAATGCCCTGAGCATGGTTTCTGCAGCTCTGCAGAGAGTGTAAATCCTTACGGTATAACGAATATGAAATATGCGCTGTTAATGATTTACGCGCGGAACGGCAAGCAGGGGTTAGAGAAGTTTTTAAAGAATGTAGAAGAAGATACAGTAATGGAGGAAGAATGACTAAGACAGGGGTAAATAATTTATCACAGCAGCTTTGCGAATTGTGTGGGATTGAGCCAATATTTCTTTCTAATTGCTCTTTTGAGAATGAGGTAAGACTCGGGCGTTCAGAGGGCATAGATATTTGTAAATATGAAAATGGAGAATGCAGTTGTAGCGAATGCGAATTAGGCACAACTTACACGGCACTTTTCCCCGACTTTGAAAAGCCCGAAAACTTTGTGAAGCTGCTAGAGATTTATCATCAAAACGATTGCTATATAGATACATATAATTTTATCGCAGAAGGTGTACATAGCTTTGTTGAAGCATTTTTGAGATATATTGTCGATATTTTAAGCAGAGATATGGACGATTTAGAAATAATAGAAGATTTCGGACGGGAAACAATAATAAAGCTCAAACAAGCTATAGCAGCAGAAGAATGGGAGTATTAGGGATGAAGAAAAAATTTAAAATATATGAATTTGATGAAAGTCCTGATTTTACAGAAGCTAATCGAAATATTGTTAAAGTCAAAGTATCTTTAAAAGCTGAAAAATTATCAAAACAAGCTCAAAAATATAATTTAAAGCATAACAAAGCAATTTTAGAACTTATAAGAGTGCTTACAAAAGATAATCCTGATGTTGATTTCCAAGATTTTAAATATGACGATTTTGGATTTTTTACAGGTGAATTAATAAGTTAGGAGCAACAAAATGACAGCAATTGAAGAAATGCTAGAAACTATACCCACGAATATAGTAAAAACTTTAGATGTTCAATGTTTTTCTTGCGGAAGCACTCATAAAAAACAAATCCGTTACGAACTCAAAATAGAAGTATTTAACTATGAAACAAAAAAACGCTATAAGATGTATTATGAGACCAAAAGCTTTGGGAATGGGGATAATCTCAGATGCATTGGCAACCCCAGCGGACTAGGATTTTCCACATTAAAAGCAGCTTTTGAAGAATTGAAAGGATATTTAGAATATGCAGATTGAAGAAATGTATAAGGCGTATGGGGTAGATAGGCAAAGAGTATTTGTTTGTTGTACTACTGAAGAATATTTAGAATGTGAAAATGTATCTAATTGTGATAAGTGCATACGTTTTGAATACCCACCATTCACCGCAGAAAAACAGTTGGAGTTAATTAAGCTGATACTTAAAAGTGGTTTTAATTTAAAAAAAATCCTTTTATTATACCAGAAGTCAATAGCGATAAGTGGCAATATATACATACTAATTTGACTTTTGAGTGTGCATTAGCAGAGCTTGTATGGAACCTACAGCCCATATTAGACCATGCAAAAATCAAGGAGATATTGGAATGATTACAAAATATAAAGTTACTTATTTAAGCGAGTGGGGATTTACATATATAATTTTTAACTCTTTTTCTGAATTAGAAAAATGGAGTGAAAATAATAAAGAAAAAATACATAGTTATTCTCTTATAAAGTTAAGGAGATTTTGGAAGGATGAGGACAGAAGAGGAAATAAGAACAAAACTAGAGCGATATAAGCAACATCTTAAGAGATATTCTTGCTATCAAATTGCACATTCTGAAAAAGAGAAGGTTGATTATATATCTCAAGAAGGATTTATTAGAGCTCTTGCATGGGTATTAAATGAAAGTGAGGATTTATGATAGAACCAACAATAATAGACGGCGTGGACGTGAGCGGATGTGAATTTGCAGAAGAATCCGCTACTACACCTAAATGCCAAATAAATGGTTATATACATTGTGACGGTTATAACTGCCGCTACAAACAACTCCAGCGCAAGATAAAACAAAATGACGAATTAACTAAAATAATTCAAGAGCGAAATGAAGAAATTAAAAATCTTAATTACACCTTATATGAAGATAGAGAACTTACGACAGATTTAGTAAAAGCAAATCTTAAAATATCCAAATTAGAACGTACATTAAGTTCAGTAACAAATAAATTTAAGTACGACTGGCAAAACAAGACCGCAGAGTGCGAGGAGTTGAAAAAACGTGTTGAGCTTGCGAGAAAAGAGAATAACCGATTAACTAGCGAGGTGTGCGACACTCGGAACTATGCAGGTTCTCTCCAGAATAAACTCCAGATAGCAACGGAAGCGTTGAAAGCTATACAAAACAACTGTAAAAACATTGACGTATCGCTAGTCCTAGAACAGATAGAAAGTGAGGAACAATGAGCGAATATTGTAAAAACTGTGAAGCGTTATTGCAAGAAAATGAGGAGTTGAAAGAAAAAATGCAAATTATAAATGATGCAAGAATAACATTACTAAACATACAAGATGGTATGTGTTCAGACCTTGTAGATTTTAAAGCTAAAAACAAACTTCTAAAAGAACAACTCCTAGCCGAGCGAGAAAAGGTTAAAGAGTTGGAAGAACAGTTAGAATTAAACACAGCAAACGCGGTTGTTGTCGATTATGCAACGCGACTACATGAATACAAGCAAGCCCTTGATGAGATTGAGAAAATTTTAAGGGATGCCCATAGATTTAATACATACTGTGAAGATGATAGGACTCAAACAGATGTTAGGGCATTTAATAATGAAAGAATTTTAACTGTCCTAGACATCATTAGCAAGGCGAAAGGGGAAGAATAATGGGATTAGATATAAAAACTTATCATTATTCATACCGTACACTACATTTATTAAGACAATTTGCATTAAGATATGAAGGCATAGATATTTCTATTTTTGACTTCTATGACCAGTATCCGGAAGTAAAGACAAAATTTAATGAATTTATTTACCATTCGGATTGTGAAGGGTTCTATATATCTAAATCAAGTAAACAATATAACAAAATTAAAAAGAAAATACAAAACAGATATGGGCAACTATTTTGCTATTTCGGGGATTTAGATAAGTTAAAAAAGGAATTAAACGAATTGAATAGTTACATGTTACAGAACTCGGAAGGTTTATTAAAAGAGGCATGGATTGATTTTTACAATGATGTAATGAGTGCAAGAAAAATTTTGGAATTTCATTAGGAGGAGAAAATGCAGGATAGATTAAAGTGCAGAATAGCAGTTTTTGAAAGATATAAAAGTGAAGCTTGGGAATTTGTAAAATTTATTGAAAATAATGATAAATATGGAATATCGACAAACGGAAATGTTATTCAAGAAAATGTACAAAGTTTCATAGTTCATTTTCCAAGAGAAAAAACTCCCAAACATATTAATATAACAATGGAAGCAATACGATGCACCGGCAAAAAAGACAAAAACGGCAAGCTGATTTTTGAGGAGGATATTGTTAAAAGAATAAAATTAAAAAATGGAAATATCTCAATTGGAAAGGTTATATATTGCGAAGACGAAGCACGATACAAAATATTGATATCAGATAATGATAAGTATTCATATAAAGATTATACTAAAATCGTCAATTTATATGATGTTGCATACCATTTAGAAATCATCGGCAACACCTACGAGAATCCGGAGCTATTGGAGGAAAATCAATGAAATACAAAGTCAAACATACTGAAATTTGGAGCTGGGATGAAATAATAGAAGCTAAAAATGAAGAAGAATTGTCAAATATACTTGATGAGTATGAGTGGAATTTACCTGGTGACGCGGATTTTGAGCAAGAAAATGAATGGGAAGAACTAAAGGTATAGACAAATGAAATTCAAATACATACATAACGGACAGGTTTATAAAATACTAATGCTGGATTTTGTCAAAAATTTTGTTTATTTGGATATCGGAGAAAAGGTGCCGTTAAGGGTTAAGTATGACGAATATAAATTGATAACAGTTTAAGGCATAACTACACTTGATGTAGTCCTGTGGGGGAGAAATCCCCCACGAAGCAATTTGTATGTTATAATAATATTAAGGGAAGGGGCATTGCCCCCTTGAAATAGAATTTAAATGCGTGTTGCTATGCAGCACGTTTTTATTTTTAACATAAAGAGAGTGGCAGCGCGGTGTATACCGGTAAAGCTGGCTATGCGGTGTCTGACGTACGCAGCCCGCACAAAGTTTTGAGATCTTTGCTCTAAAACCTCTTTTTTATTGGGAGATTAAATATGAAAATGAATCAAAAAGGAAATGATTTTTTTGAAACTCCGAAATATATTTTTAAACAACTAAATCGGATTTTTAATTTTCAGATGGATGTTGCTTGCACGGAGCTAAATTGTTTATGTGAACGGGGCGTTTTCTATGATTGGAATGAAGATGCATTAGATGCAGCTTGTAATTGGTCGTATAGAACATTTTGTAATCCTCCATTTAGTAAAAAAGCTGATTTCATAAGAAAAGCTGACATAGAGGTTCAAAGTGGCAGGTGTCCTATTTGTGTTATGATTCTTCCTTTAAACTCAATGGATACTAAAGTTTGGCACGAAGTCATAGAAGGAAAATATCAATACGAAATTTTAAAAGGTAGAATTGCGTTTATTAATCCAGAAACAAAAGAAGCGAAGAAGGGTAATAATTCTGGTACGGTTATAGTTTATTTTAAGAAACGTGTAATAGTTTAACAGCTTAACAATTCCGAACCTCATGTCACATCATGGCTTGAGGTTCTTTGTTAAGAAATGTTGTTCATGAAGTAATTTTAAGTATTTGGAGGTTAGAAATGAGTAATGTTATAAATTTTGATAGAGAGAAAGAAATCCCAAACGATTTAATATCGTTCAAAAAGTGTGCTGAAATTGAAGGATGTTCAGTTGGTTATTTGTATAGTCTTTATTATAGCGGTAAGATTAAACGCCATAAGAAAGGAGTATACAAAATATCACTATCAGAAGTACAAAAGGCACAATCAGAGGTAAGTTAAGATGGCAGGAATTAGTAAAAAAATATATAAGACTAAAAAGGGAATAAAAACCACCTATGTTATTACTTATAGAGATTATGAAGGTAAGCAACATACTTATGGTAATTATGAAACACTGAAAGACGCAAAAAAAGATTTAAGTAAATTTGAGGAAGTCAAAGCAAATACAAGTAATAATATAACATTCGGGGAAATTATAAATATATTTATGGAAATGGTAGAAAGAAAATATGCAAAGAATACTATAAAGGCATACCGCAGTTACTTAAACAATTATCTTAAACCACTAATTCCAATAAAATATACAAGATTAAATCCGATAATACTTCAAGAATTGTTTGATAATTTAGAGAGAGAAAAACCATATACAGCTCATAATGTTTTAATTTTTTGTAAAGGTGCAGTTAATTATTGTGTAAAAAAGAAGAAAATAAATAAATATAATGTATTTGATGATTTAGATGACATTAAAAGACCTTCTCCTGATTTAAACCATTTATGTTTAGAGAAGCTGTTAAATGTTCTTGAAATATGTAGAACCCAAGAAAAGTACAAAAAATATTACAGAATGATTTTTTTACTTGTTGGATCTGGGTTAAGAATTGGTGAGCTTATTGCATTAGAAAAAGCGGATGTTATAGAAAATGTAATAAAGGTTAATAAACAGTTTACTGCAGAAGAAATAAAATATAAACCAAAGACTGATAAATCAAGGCGTATTGTTTATATGTTTAATTTACTTGCAACAGAAATAAATAAACAACTAAAAGAGGATCCGGAATGTAAATTATTATTTCCGAATGAAAAAGGGGGGTATATAAACCCTAGTAATTTTAGGAATCGTATTTGGAAACCATTATTAAAAGAATGTGGGATAAATTATCGGGTAAGATTACATGATGCAAGAGGCACATACACGGATTTAATACTATCAAATGGACTATCTGGAAAATTTGCACAAGGTCAATTAGGGCATGAGGATTATAGCACTACATATAATATCTACGCTAGAAATAGTCGTGATGGAGTTGACAATGCATTGGATAAGTTAAATGAATTATTTTCAAAAAAATGTGAGCAAAATGTGAGCATAAAAAATAATTTAGAAGAAAAGAACATAATTCAGTTGGATAGATTTAGGTCTCATAAGGGCATAAAAAAAGAGTCTTGCGACTCTTAATTAAATTGCGCTTGGAGGGATTCGAACCCCCGACCTTTTGGTTCGTAGCCAAACGCTCTATCCAACTGGGCTACAAGCGCTTACTTTTTCTGCGGTAAAAGTAAGTTAATACTTCCACCTACTTCAATATACCAGCAACAAATTTTTTTTTCAACTCAAAAATTTTAGTAAATTTTCGTTTACAAAACCTTGTTACTAAATATAGTTTTGAATAAAATTATTACAAGGACTATCACAAAGAGGAGAAGGTATGAGCGAACAATTTGGAAGAAATCCGTACATGGATTACAGAAATGCTGTTCCGTTTATGGATTTGTCTGGTTTTATTGTAAAACAGCCGAATGTATTGGATGAAAAACCTGCAATATCTTTGCAGGAACATCTGATGAGAAAAAAGTTTTCAAGAATGATTAACATAAGAAGACTACAGTATTGCAAACTCTGTGAGGATTACAGAAATGGAAGAAGGTAAATTTATAGAACTTGCTAAAAAGGCAAAATATGCATCAAAAAAAATTGCGACACTTCCGGTAGGGCTTAAAAATACAGCTTTATTGAATATTGCAAAAAACTTAAAAGAAAATCAGGAAAAGATTTTTGAAGCTAATAAGAGGGATTTGGAAGAAGCACTGCCGCTTGTTGAGAGCGGCGAACTAAAACAGTCAGTTTTCAATCGTCTAAAGCTTGATGAGAATAAAATGCGTGATATGATTCAAGGGATTATTGATATTTCCAACCTTGAAGATCCGATTGGGAAAACTCTGCTTAAACGTCAACTTGATGACGGTTTGATTTTGACAAAAATTTCTTGCCCGATTGGTGTTTTAGGAATAATTTTTGAAGCTCGTCCGGACGTAATCTCGCAGATTTCTGCCCTGGCAATTAAATCTTCAAATGCAGTAATCCTGAAAGGCGGTAAAGAGTCGATAAATACTAATAAAGAAATAATGAGAGTTATTCAGGAAGCATTAGACTCAATAAGAGATTTTCCAAAAGATGTACTGACGCAGGTTTTCTCAAGAGATGATGTCAAAAACATGCTTTCGTTGGATAAGTACATTGATTTAATCATTCCAAGAGGCGGCAATAATCTTGTTAGATTCATAAAAGAAAATACAAAGATACCGGTATTAGGACATGCAGACGGAATTTGTCATATATTTGTGGATGAGAGTGCTGATTTAGAAAAAGCGAAACGTGTAATTATTGATGCGAAAACTCAATATCCGAGTGCTTGCAATGCTGTTGAAACACTTCTAATCCATAAGGATTTTAAATATACAACAGAGCTTCTGAAAGCTCTTGAGGAAGCGGGTGTAGAATTAATTGCGAAGCCTGAAAGCTGGCATACAGAGTACTCTGACAAAATTCTTTCTTATAAATTAGTTTCAACTCTTGAAGAAGCTATTGAACATATAAATGAATACTCTTCCGGTCATACAGAATCGATTATTACAGAGGATAGCAAGAATGCAAAGATATTTATGAATGCCGTTGATTCAGCAGGAGTTTATCATAATGTTTCGACAAGATTCGCGGACGGGTTCAGATATGGTTTTGGTGCAGAAGTAGGAATTTCTACTAACAAAACACATGCAAGGGGACCTGTTGGGCTTGAGGGGCTTACGATATACAAATACAATATTGAAGGAAACGGAGATATTGTAAAAGATTATGTAGATGGTACTAAAAGTTTTTGTCATAAGGATTTATAAATGAAAGTAGGAGTAGTTGGTTTAGGTTTAATTGGCGGTTCAATTTTTAAAGGAATGGATGGTAAACATGATGTGGTTGGAGTTTCTCGTTCTGTTTCGGAAGCCGGAGTAAGTAAAGATTATTCAATACTCAGTGGCTGTAATGTTGTTTTTGTTTGTACTCCTATGAATAAGACTCTGGAAATTCTTGACAAGCTTGAAGAATTCCTTGATGAGAATACTATTGTGACAGATGTTTGCAGCTTAAAAGAGTTTGTTTCTCATAAAAGTTACAGGTATAAATTTATACCTTCTCATCCTATGGCCGGTACTGAGCATAACGGCTGGGAGCATTCTTTTCCGGAATTATTTGAAGGTGCTACATGGGCTGTAACCCCAAAAGACGATACTGATATTAAAGATTTTGAGGTCTTGAAATCTTTAATTGAGGATTTGGGTGCCAAAACTATTATGACGACTCCGCGGGAACATGATAAGGCTGTTGCATTGATTTCACACGCGCCAATGCTTGTAGCTCAGGCTCTATGTAAAAATATTGAAAATAATGAACTTGCACAAAGACTTGCTTCATCAGGTTTTAGGGATACGACAAGACTTGCTTTATCAAATGTAGAGATGGCAAATGATATGATTGTGATGAACAATGAGAACATTAGAGATGTTGTAAGTCTTCTGGATACAAATATTAATAAAATTCTTGAAAATGATTACAAGAAGCAGGCAGAAAAGATAAAAGAGTTTAGGTCAAATCTTTATGCTTCTAAAGTTTTAAAATAATCTTTGTTGTTTTCCAGGGTATCTTTGCTTGCAGCAATTGAATATACAGGCGGATTGCGGAAGATTTTTTCTGCAAAATCTACAATTTCTTGTTTTGTAATAGTGTCAATTTCGTTGTAGAGCTTGTTAGCGTATGTAATACCGTATTTTGAGTTTAAACCAAGATTGATTGTATCAAGCTTTTTACTGCTTCCTTCTGTATTTAAGAGATTGGCTTTCATCGCAAGCTTAGCATTTTCTAAATCTTTGTCTGTGAACTCGCCGGCTTTAAGTTTGGCGATTTGTCTGTTAAACCCGTCAATTGATTTTTTTACATTATCATATGAAATTTCTCCGATATCCTTATTGTCTGTTGTAGTCAGAATATTACAGGAAATTTCTCCGCTGTTTCCTGTTTTTTCAATCGTTGAGTAAACAGAGTATGCAAGGAGGTCTTTTTCTCTAAGGTTGTCAAATAATCCTATACTTGAACTTGTAAGTATTGAGTTTGTAAGCTCGCCCAGTACAGATTCACGCAGTGTGTTATCAGTTTTAAACTTGTAAACCTGCATAATATCAGCCTGTGAGTTATTCTTAACTACCTGTAGAACTTTTGGTCTTGTATTTTCTTTGTATATTTCTAATGGTTTAATTTTATTCGGCAGAACTTTTTTTAGCTTTGCAGAACTGTTTAAAATCTCATTTTTTACTTCCGGATGCTCAGCCGGAATGTTTGCGGTAATAATACCTCTTGAATTGTTAAGTAAATATTTATGGCATTCTTTTACGTCATCAAGAGTAATGTTATCAAGATTTGCGAGAATTTCTTCATCAGAAAAATCATAAGGATTATTCCGTGTGTCATAATTTGTATACAGGCTGTATGCACTGTCCTGATGTCTGGACATATGGTCTTTTATTCTTTCTTTTGCTTTCTTCAGGTTTTCTTCGGTAAACCTTGGTTCATAAAGCAGTTTTTTTGCATTATCAAAAATAAGATTTCTGTTATTAAAACTGCTTTCAGTAGAAATTTTTAACCTTGCCGGTGAAACATAAGAAGCGAGAGTTATATTATTTTTTTCTTGAAAGATATCCATCTCATCTTCTGTAAGAGAGGAATTTCCCATTGTATAGATATAGTCTAATACGTTAATGACACCGGCCTTTTTGTTGTATGGCTTATCAATATACAGCGAGATGTTGTAATTTATATTGCTGCTTTTTGTTTCGTATAATCCTGTATCAAAGCCGTTTGGAAGCTGGTATTCAGAAATTCTGCTTTCGTTAACAGGTTCGCGTTTGCCTTTGAAAGTTATAGCACTGTCTTTTTTAGGATGTACTACTGTAACCGCAGCTTTATTCAGGTCAAAGTATTGTTTTACCCCTCTGTGTACTTCTTCGGGAGTAATAGAATTAAGAATTTGTTCGTAGTCCGTGATATATTCCAGACTGTTGTTAAGCATGGCTTTCCCTATAATATCGTTTACTTCTGACGAATACTCAAAAGTTTCTTCTTTTGCTTTTAGGATTCTCTGTTTAATTTCATCTAAAACTGCTCTATCAGGCGCTTTTACGCTTGAGATAGTATCAAATATAGTTTTTAAGAGCTTTTCACTGTTGTCTTCGGAAACACTTGCTGCCAGATATACCATTCTTGCGGCGTTTGGATTAGTACTTATTTTTTCGCTGTCTATGTACGGGTAAGCATTATATTGTTTTAGATTTTGAGTTAAACCTGAGGAATAAGAGTTCAGATATGTTTGTGCTATGTCATATATGACCTTTTCTCTTATATCATTGTTTTTAGGTCCTGCAAATCCGAGTATAACTTCGGTTGATTTTGCTTTGTCACTTACAAAATCTTTTCTCTCCGTCTTTTGTATCGGGCTAAGTTTTTCTTCAAATTTAGCGCCCTGTGAAATTTTTCTTGAATTAAAGCTTTTGGCAGTAATGTTTATTGCTTCATCAGGATTAACATCACCTGTAATCACAAGATTCATGTTATCAGGGGTATAGTATTTATTATAATAGTCTATAAGGTCTTTTCTTGTTAGATTTTTGATTGTCTTAACACTTCCTCCGACCATTTCATCAGCCGGATTTTTGATTTTGAATAAAGTTCTGACAGTCTGGTCAAGGGCAATTGTTTGCGGATCATCCAGTATCATGTTAATTTCAGATGAAACCGGATGCTTTTCTTTTTCAATCATATCTGTTGATAGTTTCAAATCTTCGCTCATTGCAGCGATTATTTTAATCTGCTGTTCCAAATCTTTTTTATTAAGAAGCGGGGTTGAATTTACGTAGTCAGTGATTGCATAATTGGTGCTGGCATTTGCCCAGCCTCCTAATTCATCAATCTTTTTGAAAGAATCGCCGGCTTCAAGTTTTATATGTCCGTTCTCGCCATTTGTTCCGTTAAAGGCCATATGTTCAAGAAAATGGCTTATACCTTTGATATTAGCGGTTTCATTCATAGAGCCGACATTAACATAGTTTTTTACAACAGCAGGAGAGCCTTCCATCGGAATAATGGAAACTTTATGTCCGTTTGCAAGTTTGTACATATGTACTTCTAATCCGTTATTAAGTTTTTTTACGCCAAGTTTTGTATATTTTTGAGGTACAGTGACGCCAAAATCAGGAGTTACATTTGATAACTCCATTATTTGCGGACGGGTATTATCTGTCTGAGCTGGTTTTACAGAATTTATTCCACCCTTAAATAACACACTATGAATATTGTCGACTTTCATAACCATATTATATATAAAACAATAACCGTCTAAAAATTGCTATATTGTAAAGAAAGCTAAAGATACGGGCATGATGGGTTGAAAAAATGCATAAATAA
>ENA-ORTV01000117-ORTV01000117.1-human-gut-metagenome-genome-assembly--contig:-NODE-117-length-93621-cov-32.020018_pt1 | contig 93621 bp, 104 predicted proteins | sample MGYA00241915_ERZ509194 | MGnify/ENA primary metagenome ERZ509194 (study PRJEB26280, sample SAMEA2338810) | human gut metagenome | biome: human gut; feature: human-associated habitat; material: faeces... | reverse complement strand
GAAATTTCAGTATCGATAATTCTTCCGTATGAAGAAAATTCTCCATAACGACCTAATTTTAACATACTATCGCCAAAATTACCTTCTGCATATATTTTATTTACTTGAATATCTTTGTCTCCATATGCAGTGATGCTATCGGATTTCATATTATATTCTGTTTCAATCTGGCTTACACCTGTCCAATTGTCGTTTACTTTTCCTTTAATCCAGTATTCAATATGAGCATGGCTTGCACTATCTTTATCCCAATCAGCTTTTGGGTTAGTTGCATTGATATCGCCATCATCATAACGTAAACGAGCTGTTCCTGTGAATTTTACATTATCACTTTTCTTTTCAAGGTCTGCTACTCTAACACCTAAATTATCTAGTTCTTCTGCAAATTCAGCAGCTAACTTATCTACAATAGCTTTATCTGCTTTTTGTAAATCTTCTTTTGCCATAGCACGAGCTACAATCTGAGCCATTTCATAACGTGTCATTGTTTTATTGCCCTGGTATGTTCCATCTGGGAAACCATCAATTACGCCATCAGCAGCAAGTGTTGCCACTGCATCATAAGCCCAGCTATCTTGAGGAACATCACTAAATGGATTACTAGCAGCTCCTGCTACTCCCGTACTCATTAAAACCAAAGCAGATGTTGTGATAGTTAATGTAGATTTGTTAAACATAATAAATTCTCTCCTCAATTTATTTAAAATAAATTTTTGCTCAAAATCAAATCAATAAAAATTATTTAGTTCTATTTACTTGAACTTCTTCAATATATTTTATAATCGCTTCAGCAACATCATCTAATGAAAACTTACTTACATTTACAACTAAATTATAGTTTGTAGGATCTCCCCATTCTTTACCTGTATAATAATTGTAATATCTTCCTCTTTTTTTATCTTCAATATTTAATTCTTTTAGAGTTTTACCGCCATAGACATTTTTTCCTCTTTCTATTCTAAACTCATCATCAGCAGTAACAAATATAGAAAAATGATTTGGCAAATCATCAAGCACAAAATCAGCACATCTTCCCAATATGACACAACTTCCACTATTAGCTAATCTTCTAATAGCTTTTGCTTCAGACAAAAATATACCTCTACTTGCTTCGCCTAAATTAATACCAAATGAACGAAATGGGAAAAATGCCATAGTTAATGGATTAACAGTATTTTCTAATTCTAATAAATCATTTTCATTTAAATCATCAGTTTCCAATTTAGCCGCTGCAATATGCACAATTTTTCTATCATATAATTTGACATTTAATTTCTTTGCCAAAATTTGTGCCAATTCACGACCACCACAACCGTATTTACGGCTAATACTGATAACAATATTCTTATCCATCTAACTCACCTATCCTTCATTTTGAATATATTCTTTTAATTCACTTTGTTTTTCCTTTGGTATTCTTTTATCTGAAATCAATACAAATGCACCGAATACAGTAAATACACCTACAACAGCACCTAAGAATAGATATGCCACTTTGAATCCAACAGTATCATAAAGATTTCCTACAATTGGGGATAAAATAGCTGAGCCTAATTGGTTTGATAATTGATAACCTACTAAATACAATACAGAAGACAATCTTGTATCAAAGTTCTTAGCCAAATATTTAAATACAGATACTAATAAGATAGATAATTCAATAGCATGTAATAATTTAATTATAGAAATACTAATTGGGTCATTTGCAAGTCCAGAACCAATCATTCTAAAAGTCATGATAGAACCAGCTAAGATTAAACCATGTTTTGGACCAATTTTATTAACAATAAATGGTGCTATACACATACCGCCAGCTTCAAGGAATATTTGTAAAGAGTTCAAATAACCAAAAGTTTCATTACCTTGTTCAACAGTTGGGAATAAAGAAGCATAGTAAATAGCAAATTGTTGATCAAATACACCATATACGCAAGCAGAACCTAAAATAAAAATCATGAAAAGCCAAACATCTTTAATGCTGAATAAATGTTTTACATTTGTTAAATTAATTGGTTCAGATTTTATAAAATCAGCCTTACTTTCATCAATACGTACTGTTAATAATATTAAAAGAAGAATAATTGCTCCACCAGAAGCCATCCAGAAAATAAGGTCTGGATCATAATTAAATGCACGACCTGCACAAAATACACCTACAGCAGCACCAAGAGAACCCCATGCACGAGCACGACCAAATTCAAAATTATAAATACGACCACATTTTTCTATGAATGATTCAATAACAGCTACACCTGCATAATACGCAAGACTTAAAACAAATGAACCAATAACTGCCCCAACATAAAAGTTATTTATCAATAAAGGTTCATAAACAAATACGAAAAATGGACCTGTTAAAGCAACTAATATAACGATAAAAAATAACAAATATCTTTTCATGCCAATTTTATCTGAAAGATATCCATAAAAAGGTTGTAATACCATACTAAAAATAGCATTTCCAGAATAAATTGTTCCGATTTGCATACCAGTTAATTGAAGTTTTTGACCAAACCATATAGGTAGAAAAGCAAAAAATACCAACCATGAAAAGAAATATACAAAGAAGAATGCACTTAATTTCCAATAAACTGAATTTTTCATTATAAACGCTCCTTAAATTTGATAAAAATCTATATTTGTATTCATACTTCCATTTGGTATAAATACTATACCTTTGGCTTCTTTAGATGGATAAATTCTAGAACTTAAAACACGTTGTCCGCCATTAATAAAAATTTCTAATGATGAATGGTCGCTAAAAATTTGTAAATTTATTTTTTCTCCGATCGGTTCAATAGCAACTTCACGTTCTCCATTTACACCACGACCTGATTTATCGCGATTCAACTTAAATATTTTAGTATCTTTATCATATGAAATTACTGTTTCTTCTGTAGCTGATACACGTAATTTCAATACAAAGCCTTGTGCATTTTTCAAATCAAAATCCACATCTAATTGATAACAATCACCATTTACACCCTCAAAAGAAGTAGCTTCTTCTATTACCTGTTCATAATGTACTTTTGATTTATGTAATTTGCTCAATTCTTCAGCAGGTTTACTATAAATCATATTATTTTTTACTTCAAGAACACGTGGTATACTCATCATACCAGCCCAATGATTTTCTTGTTCTGGCATATTACTTTCCCACATATCGAGCCAAGCAATCATTAAACAACGATTATTTTTTTCATCTTGCATTATCTGTGGTGCATAAAAATCAAAACCATAATCTAATAAATCAAACTTGCTATCTCTATGGAATATACCTGTTTGATAATCCATCTTTCCTAAGAAATATCCAGATTGATGTACATTTAAGAATTTATTACCTTCTGGTTTTACACCTTGTGGAGATAAAATTAACGCCTCATGACCATCGATTTCTGCAAAATTAGGACATTCCCACATAAATCCTAAATTTTCTTTTACACTAGATGTAGCCATAATATTCAAAAATTCCCAATTAATTAAATCTTGAGATTTATATACAACTACTTGCCCACTTTCCTCTTTAGTTTGCACGCCTACTACAGTGTAATACCAATCTCCATGTTTCCAAACCTTAGGATCGCGAAAATGCTCTGTTTTTATATTTAAATTTTCAGGTAAAGATTTAATTACAGGATTGTTTTCTACTTTATCAAAACACAAACCATCATGGCTAACAGCTAAACATTGTGTTTCAATTCTATCATTACCACCATTACTATTATCTAAATCTACATGACCTGTATATAATAGATATAAATTTCCATCTTTTTCAATAGCACTACCAGAAAAACAACCATCTTTATCATATTCATCAGTAGGCGCAAGCGCTATTGGTCTAAGTTCCCAATTTACTAAATCTTTACTAGCTACATGACCCCAATGCATAGGACCCCATTGGCTAGAATATGGGTGATATTGATAGAATAAATGATATTCACCTTTATAAAAACAAAATCCATTAGGATCGTTTATCCAATTAGCTGGTGCAGCTATATGGTATTGTGGTCTCCAATAATCATTCTGTGCAATCGTCTCCATTTTTTGTTGAAATTTTTCAGCTTTTAATAGTGCTTCATTATGTTTCAAATTTTTCACTCCTATTATAATAAATTTATAAAACCGGTTCGATTTTTGATTAAAAATATTTGGAAATATAAAAATCTACTCTATATCAAACGCGTTTTATATTTCCTGAAATAATAATATCACTATCTTTTTAAAAAATCAACATTTTTTTAAAACAACAAAAAAGAATTTATTTTCTGATATTTATATTGATAAAAGGATTTATTCCTTTTATCTTAGCAAGTATCACCATATCGTATAGATATTGGCACAATTACCTCTTTTTCTATATTTTCGTTTTTTATCAAAGAAACTATCATTTGTGCAGTTTTTTGAGCTAATATATTTATAGGTTGAACAATAGCAGTTATATTATAAAAACTACTTTCTGTTATAAAAGTTCCATCATATGCTATAAATTTTATATCTTTTGGTATGTCTAATTTTCGCTTACGTGCTTCACCTAAGCATGCACAAACCACCATATCAGCACCATATACACCATCAATATGGGGATATTTTTCAAATACATCGACAGCAACTCTCTTAAAATAGTTCATGTCAAATTTATTCCATTCCATTTCATAATTTATCACTTCAATTCCATTTCTAGATAATTCATCTTTAAATGCACTATGATGTAAATATGCTGACATTGAACTATTTTTTATACCTGTTATTTGTAGAGGATACTTACAACCAGCCTTTAACATTGCTTGAGCTGCTAATCTTCCGCCTTTCTCATGATCTGAACGAATAATCGGTATTTTATTATTAATAATTCTATCAAAAGCCACAATAGGTTTATTGACATTATCATATAAATCAACTTCTAAAGAATGACAACCCATAATAATACCATCTATCATTTGTCTTCTTAACATGTCTACAATTTCATGTTCCGCATTCTCTCTTTCAATCGTTGAACAAACCATTATTTTATAATTATATTTATAAAGTGCTATCTCTAATGCACCAATAAAAGCCCCAAAAAAAGGATGTGCTACATCAGGTACAATAATACCAATTATATTTGTACTATTACGATATAAATTTCTTGCTAACTCATTCGGTACATAATTTAACTTTTCTATTGCATCTAATACTTTTTTTCTTGATGCCTCTGATACATAACCCTTATTATTCAATACCAATGATACTGTACTTGGTGCCACCTGTGCCAATTTAGCTACATCACGAATACTAGCCATATTTTAACCACCTTATGATACAAATACTTACAATAAAATTATAACATAAATTAAATAGGACAAAAAATCAAAAATTTTTCTTCTGCCTATTGATTTTTTCTGTAAAATTGTTTATTATAGGAATTGTGAGTTAGCACTCACTTATAAAGAGTGCTAACAACTATAAATTAACTTAGTTATAAAATCTATTTACGCATAGGAGGAATATACAATGATTAAGCCATTAGGCGACAGAGTTGTTATTAAAGTTTCTGAAGGCGATATTAAAACTGCAAGTGGTATCGTTTTACCAGATACAGCAAAAGAAAAACCACAAGAAGGTACTGTTGTTGCAGTAAGTGACGGCAAATATGTAGAAGGCAAAAAAGTTGCTCTTGATGTAAAAGTAGGCGACAAAGTAATCTTCTCTAAATATGCTGGTACTGATGTAAAATTCGATGGTACTGATTATTTAATCGTTAGAGATAGCGATATCTTAGCTGTTGTTGAATAATTAACAGAAACTAATTAATTACAATTTTAATGTATAATCCTAGGAGGTTCTTTATAAATGGCTAAACAAGTATTATTTGGCGAAGAAGCTCGTCAAGCTCTTGGTAGAGGCGTTGATGCACTCGCTAACGCTGTTAAAGTTACACTTGGCCCAAAAGGCAGAAACGTTGTTTTAGATAAAAAATTCGGTGCTCCAACTATCACTAACGATGGTGTTACTATCGCTCGTGACATTGAACTTGAAGATCCATTCGAAAATATGGGCGCTCAGCTTGTAAAAGAAGTTGCTACAAAAACTAACGATATCGCTGGTGACGGTACAACTACTGCTACATTACTTGCTCAAGCTATGATTCGTGAAGGTATGAGAAACGTAGCTGCTGGTGCAAACCCAATGGTTCTCAAAAAAGGTATTGAAAAAGCTGTTGCTGCATTAGTTGAAGAAATCAAAGCAAAAGCTCAAAAAGTTGAAGGTAAAGAAGCTATCGCTCAAGTTGCTTCTGTATCTTCCGCTGATGAAGAAACTGGTGCATTAATCGCTGACGCTATGGAAAAAGTAGGTAAAGACGGTGTTATCACTGTTGAAGAATCCAAAGGTATGCAGACTAACCTTTCCGTTGTAGAAGGTATGCAATTCGACCGTGGATACATTTCTCCATACATGGTTACTGATACAGATAAAATGGAAGCTGTTATGGATGATCCTTTCATTCTTATCACTGACCGCAAAATCTCTGCAATCGCAGACATTCTCCCAATCCTTGAAAAAGTTGTAAAACAAGGTAAAGAACTCGTTATCATCGCTGAAGATATTGACGGTGAAGCTCTTGCTACTATCGTAGTTAACAAACTTCGTGGTACATTCAAAGCTCTTGCTGTTAAAGCTCCTGGTTTTGGTGATCGTCGTAAAGCTATGCTCGAAGATATCGCAATCTTAACTGGTGGTAATGTAATCAGTGAAGAACTTGGCCGTAAACTTGATAGCGTAGAACTTGAAGACCTCGGTCGTGCTCGTCAAGTACGTGCTTCCAAAGAAGAAACTACAATTGTTGACGGTTTTGGCGACAAAGCTGAAATCGCAGCTCGTGCTGAAATCATCAAAAAACAAATCGCTGAAACTTCTTCCGATTTCGATAAAGAAAAATTACAAGAACGTCTTGCTAAATTATCTGGTGGCGTAGCTGTAATTGAAATCGGTGCTGCTACAGAAGTTGAAATGAAAGATAAAAAACTCCGTATCGAAGATGCTTTAAATGCTACTCGTGCTGCTGTTGAAGAAGGTATCGTTGCTGGTGGTGGTACTACTTTCATCGATATTCAACCTGCTCTTGAAAACATTGAAGCTGAAGGCGATGTAAAAACTGGTGTTGAAATCGTAAAACGTGCTATTGAAGAACCAGTTCGTCAGATCGCAAACAATGCTGGTCTTGAAGGTTCTGTAGTTGTTGAACATGTAAAATCCGCTGGTGTAGGCGTTGGTTACAATGCTTTAGTTGGCGAATACATGGATATGATTGCTGCTGGTATCGTTGACCCTGCAAAAGTTACTCGTAGCGCATTACAAAATGCTGCAAGTATCGCTGCTATGGTTCTCACAACTGAAACAATTGTTGCTGATAAACCTGAAAAAGCTGATCCTGCTGCTATGGCTAGTGCTGGCATGGGCGGCGGAATGCCTGGTATGATGTAATTTAATATCTCATATCAAACAAAATTAAATAAACAAATTAAGCCTAGTGAATTTTCACTAGGCTTTTTCTTTTACACTATCACTATTATTTTTTATAATAAAATCTATAATAAAAAATTAAAATTCGAGGTGAATTTTTTATGATATTTTTATCTATGTTATTGCTAGGTACATTAATTGGTTTTGTTGGAGCAGGTGGCGCTGGTGTTACTATTACATTACTTACAGTTGGTTTTAACATTCCTATTCATATAGCATTAGGTGTTGCCTTATCTTCTATGGTTTTTACTATGATATCTGGTGTTATAAGCCATTTACGTGAAAATGAAGTAGAATTAAAAACTGGTCTAATCATTGGTTTAGGCGGTGTAATTGGAGCTTTTGTTGGTGCTAAATTTTCCACAATCATACCTGAAAATATTTTAAGTATTTTTACTGCTTTAATGATTATTCTATCCGCTCTAATTTTGTATATAAAAGTATATCATAATGATTTATTAAATAAATATTTAAAAGTTCCAACTACATCATTAGCTGGCAAAAAATTTTATATCTATGGTATATTAGTCGGTTGTATTAATGGCTTTTTATCTGGTGCTTTTGGCATAGGAGCTGCTGCTTTTATTCAAATTAGCTTATTAATTATATTCAGTGTTCCACTTTTAAAATCCATCGGAACATGTATGTTGATTATTCTTCCTATTTCTGCTTCTGGTGGTCTAGGCTATCTCACTTCTGGAAATTTAGATTTCACTATTTTTCTACAAACAGTAGCAGGCTTAATGATAGGTGCTTTTGTTGGCTCAAAATTTACACATCTAGCACCAAAACCAATCTTAAAATTTGCCATTGTCGCTATGCCGACAATTGGAGGCTTAATTCTTTTATTATTCCACTAAATAAATTCTGTAAATTTTATTATTTACCTATATGGATTTATCTGTGGTAATTTACAAGCAAACTCTTTTAAATAATCTATTTTAAAATTTTCATTCCAATAAATAATACTATTTCCCTCAAATTCATCAACTTTACCTTCAAAAAGACACTTAAAATGCCAAACAACCATTGTTTTATTATCTTTATGCCAAAAATCTTTTATCTCCCATGATAATACCGTATTCTTTTTATTCCATTCATGAAACCAACGTTTTACTTCTAATAAATTCTCATACTTTACACCATAGCTCTCTATATATTTTATATTTTGTGAAAAAATATTCTCCATTCCTAAATCTTTTTTATAAATCCACATTTTAAACCACAAATTAATAATTTCTTCTTTTTGATACATAAAAAACTTCCTTTCAAAGTAAAAATTATTGACTTAGAGATAATTATATAACCTATAGTATAAGGGATATATCAACAATTTTGTTTACTACTTGTTAGTTACTTATTAGATTTTATAAAACATAATAGATTTTTAATTTAAAAATTTACGTATTAAATTACAAAAATTAAGATTAAATATTCTATATGATAAATAAAAAATAGCTTTTCTTTTGGCACATTTTAGCAATAACAAAAAGACTACAAGGATAAACATTGCAGCTTACGCTGTCCTTGTAGTCTTTTTTTATATTGCTTAGACAAATGTGCGAAAAGCACTTCAAAAATAGTCGCAAGGGAAAGGAAGTTATAAATATGGGTTTAGATATGTATGCGTTTAGTGTAAAAAAAGAAAATAGGATTGATACTTTCCACATTAAACATGATGAAAATGTGAAAGAATTACATTATTGGAGGAAACACCCTAATTTACATGGGTGGTTTGAAGAATTGTATTACTACAAAGGTGGAGAAGCTGAAATATTTGATTGTGTATATGTTGAAATATCATTAAAGGATTTAGAAGACTTAGAATATGATATAAGAAATCATACTTTACCTGAAACAATGGGATTTTTCTTTGGAAAAGACGAAGAACATATTTCTGATGAACTTAATGAAGATGATTTAGATGACCTAGAATTTATAGAAAAAGCAAGAAAAATAATAAATCAAGGCGACCATGTTTATTATTATTCATGGTGGTAAAACTAATAAATAAAAGGAATGAAAAAATAAATGTTAGATGTAAATACCTTAAATAGTGATATAACAAAAATTGATGTAATGCAATTACAACGAATGATTTCTATGGAAAATAAAATATTTGAAGATATGTATAGGTTAATGCTTTATGATAATAGTCAACCTAATGCAGAAAATAATAATGTTGTAAAAGCATATTTGCAATCACAGATAAAAGTGTTAAATCATATAGAAAAATTGATAAATAAGTATCAATTAGTTTTAGATGAATTGAATAAACCGACTAAGATAGTAGAAAAAGATACTACTAAATCTAATTGTACAAAAGAAAATAAAGATGAATTTTCATTATTTGAAGAAGTGGAGGAAAAACAATGAAAATATATGGCGTAGGACGAGTTGCTAAAGATTTTGAAATAGATTATAGCCCCAAAGGGATATGTATTTTGAAATTTCCTTTTGCTGAAAATATATTTGATAGAAAAACTAAAGAAAAGAAAGCTCAATACTATAATGTAGTAGTGTTTGGTAGGCTTGCTGAAATAATGGGAGATTTAGGTATACAAAAAGGCGATAAAATGCAGATTGAAGGGAATATCAATATCAGTGAATACACAGATAAAGAAGGTAAGAAAAAATATTATACACAAATTATCTTAAATAGTTTTGAATTGTGTTCTACAAAAAACAAACAGATTGATAAAAAATAAATGAGAGGAGTTATCTCCTCTCACTAAAAAGGTGGTATCGTATATGAAAATTATTGCAGAAACTAAAATAGGTTCAAGAGAAAAGTATTATAATTATCATAATAATGGAGTAGCTGGTATTTTTATTAATAAAGATAGTGCTGTATGTAGATATTGTAGTAGTGTATTTCAGTTTAATTCTATGTGCCATTATGAAGCTATAGAAGAAATATCTTGTCCTATATGCGGTAGACATTATAAAAAGAGTGAAATAATGTTTAGTGGTGCATATGATAGTTATTTGCCTTATGTTACAGTTTTTAAAATTTTAGAGATGAAAACTAAGATTAAATTGAAAATCTGTTATACAGCAATACAAATAAAAGATATTCAAAGCTATCCTAATGTCTATGATATAAAAGAAGTTTTTACATTTGATATAAAAAATAGTGATGTAATCTGGGAAAAGTCCAAAGATAATAAACTAATTGAGAAAAGAGAAATAGGATATATTACAGATTATGAACAGTTAAGAGAACATACAGCGTTATGGTTCTTTCATATAAAACATAATATAAAATCTGGTTTAAGTTTAAATAGTCTTTTAAAGATACTAAGAGATACAATTCAGAAAAAAGAAAATATAATCCATAATTATACTAAAAAATCATTGTATGTTGATAATGTGGATTTAAAGCATAAACTCTTTGCTAATGTATTAAATTTAGCCCACAAGGTAAGATTTTGGGATAGTGAGAATATTATCTACAGTCGTAATTTTTTACGTAATAAGAGTTTGCTTTTAGATAACTTTGTAGATGTTAATTTTGAAAAAAGTATCTATATACTAATGGTAACAAAGAATATATCTTACCATAGAGCTTGTTTTGAATATTTATCTTTGCCATATACAAAAACTGTTTTAAAGAATTTTTCCTATGATAATATATTTTTACTTAAATTGATATATAAAATTAAAAATATCAATATTGCAAATTTCTTATTTAGTTATTATAAAAGCTGGTTAAACTCATTGACTTACATGGATTTTATGTATAATTTTTCGTCTTTACCTAGAGAAATAAAAGCTATTTGTGATTTTTATAATCTATTTGTATTGAAAATTTATCCTCAATTACACCCCACAAAATTATTAGAAAATAAACAAGAATTAATTGATATAATGAATTTATGGTACAGTGCTAATAATAAGATAAAGAAAAACTTTATCAGACATAAAATTCCCTTTAGTAAGGCTCATGATTGGCTTTCTATAGAGGTTGCTAAACAAGCCGAACAAGAAATAAGATTTCATATATCAAAAAACATTATCAATAGGTTTAATATTTATATGATGAATACTAAATTTCAATGTAGTTGTATAAATAAGTATAGTAAGCTTAAATATATAGCTAAACAGATGAAAAATTGTTCGGCTGGCTACAAAGATAGAATAAATAATAGGCTTCAATTAGTGGTTATATCTGATAATAGTGGAAAGCCTAAAGTGTTGTTAGAAATTAATCAAGATAGCATTGTACAAGCTAAATTATATAGAAATGTTCCTGTGTTTAGGGATAATTTATTAAATGATTTAGTTATAGAATTTGCTCAAATAGCAAAGTTAAAAGTAGCAACAGATGACGTGTATATGAAACAAGATACAAAATTAAAGTGTATCGCCTAGATTATATCAGCAGATTATAACTTAGTTTATAGTCTGCTGTTTTTTTTATGTACATCAAGCGATAAAAAATTGCCATATGATAAAAAATAATCCTGCGGATTAAATTTAAAACAATGATAAAATAACTTTTTGTCGCTTTTCTGCTTGCACTATAATGGCATTCATTCCAAAAAGGCAAGGGTGAAATGTATAGCTTCGCTACCCTTGCTTTTTTCCCTTCTGCCATTATTTAAAGACGTGCGAAAAGCGAAAAAAATAGTTGCAAGGGAAAATACATAAATAAAGCGAGGTTTTTATCATGAAAGATTTCTATGTAAAAGTATATTTAACAAATTTAGGTAAATATGTTGAAGGTTATTTAGTTGGTAAGTGGGTAGATGTTACATCTGATACAGATTGGATTGAAGAACTTAGTAATATAGGTGTAAAAGATAATAGCGATTATGAAGAATATTTTATAACAGATGTAGATACTAATATTAATATAGAAATAGGGGAATATACATCTATTAATACATTGAAAAAAATTGCTGAACAGATTGAAGAACTTATCGATATTATAGATGTTGATACTTTCAATGCAATACTTGATTGTAACTCTGATTTTGATGAAGCTTATGAAATAGCTATTGACGGTAATTATACTTATTATGATGATGTTGATGATGAATATGATTTAGGTAATACTTTGGTTGATGAAGGATTTTTAGGTCATATAGACGATAATTTAAAGATGTATTTAGACTATGAAAAGATTGGTAGAGATTATATGATAAATGTAAATGGTTCTTTTAGTAGTAACGGTTTTGTTGCAGTGTATTAATAAAATAAATAAGTCGTGCTAATTTAATCTTTAGCACGACTATATAAAAAGAGGTGTAGTAAATGATAAATACAAAAAAATTAATAAATGAACTAAATAATATAAAAATAGATTTAAAGATTTTAGAATTGATAGAAGAACAATATAAATATCAGCAAATGCAATTCCAAAAGAAAACTATAATTAAAAAGTTGCAACGATTACAGCAAAGTTTAGTCCAATGATAAAATTAGATATGATAAGCATTTAGCTTATCATATCTATAAACAATAAATAATGATATAATAAATAGAGTATGTACTTTAAAATATCTTTTAGTGCATGAAAGGAATAATATTATGAACAAAATCAAAAATTTTAGCCGTTTAAATGATTATTTTTTCAAAAATTTAATGGGAAGAGATGAGCGTAAAGGATTAGCATTAGATTTTCTAAATTCTATTGTTGAACTTGAAGATAACAAATATTTTGTTGATTTGAAGTTTTTAAATACAGAAAAAACACCAGATAAAATTGATGGTAAATTGTCAAGATTAGATATTCAAGCTCAAACTGATGACGGCACTTTTTGGGATATAGAAGTACAGGTCAGCAGAGAGGATTATATGCCTGAACGTTCATTATTTTATCTTTCTCGAATTTATGGCAATCAACTTAATTCTGGCGAAAAATACCCAGTATTAAAAAGAACCATTGGTATTAATTTATTAAATTTCAATTTAGATCAACTTAGAACCTTATCTTCATGGCACAATTATTGTTGTTTTTGTGTGCCTAATACTAATGTGGTAGTTACTCGCCATTTAGAAATGCACTTTTTAGAATTGCCTAAAATAAAAATCAGTGATATTAAAAGGTTAAAAAAAGCCGAACAATGGGGAGCGTATTTTTCTGGTAAATACACGGATAAAGATATGGAGGTGTTAGCGATGAACAACCCTGTAATAAAACAAGCTTTAGATTATGAAGCATATTTCAATAGCAATGATGAACTACGTAAAGAATATTTAGCACGTGAGGAAGCTATTCTTGATGAAAGAATACGACATGGTTATTCTCATCAACAAGGTATAGTTAAAGGTATAGAAAAAAATAAAATAGAAACAGCTACGAATGCACTAAAAGAAGGACTTAGTCCTGAACTTATAGCCAAAATTACTAATTTGAGTATTGAAGAAGTAAACCGATTACGTCAACAACTAAATAAATAATGAGATGAAATAATACTAGCAGATTATAACTTAGTTTATAGTCTGCTATTTTTTTATGTACATCAAGCGATAAAAAATTGCCATATGATAGAAAATAATCCTGCGGATTAAATTTAAAACAATGATAAAATAACTTTTTATCGCTTTTCTGCTTGCACTATAATGGCATTCATTCCAAAAGGCAAGGGTGAAATGTATAGCTTCGCTACCCTTGCTTTTTTCCCTTCTGCCATTATTTAAAGACGTGCGAAAAGCGAAAAAAAATAGTTGCAAGGGAGATATAAACAAAGTGAGGTTTTTATCATGAACAAAGTAATATTAGCTGGAAGACTTACCAAGGATATTGAAGTGAAATACACTCAAACAGGAAAAGCGGTAGCACGTTTTATTTTGGCTGTAAATCGTAGAGTTAGTAAAGATAAGGAAAAACAACAAGCAGATTTTATTCCGATTATTGTATGGAATAAATTAGCTGAAGTATGTAGTAAATACTTAACAAAAGGAAGTCAAATATTAGTCGAAGGACATTTACAAACCAGAGACTATATGGCTCAAGATGGAAGTAAACGTTATGTCACAGAAGTAATTGCTCAAGAACTTGAATTTATGGGGTCGAAAGTTATAGCAGGAAATGAACAACTTCAAAATCAAGAACAAAATATAAGTCAAGAGGAAATCACTCAAGATACTGCAACAGATGAAGAAATACCTTTTTAATTAGTAACTGAAATAAAAAAGCCGTGCTAGTTAGTTCTAGCACGACTTTATAAGGAGTGTAAAAAATGAGCATGATTTTGTATATAAAAGGCAATAATCAAGAGAAAGTAGAAAAAGTATATAACTTTAAACTTGATAAAAGAAATGTAAATAGTTATTTTCACAAGGCATTGAAATTTTTATATCAAAATAATGGAATTGTTTTTGTGAAATATAAAAAACAACATACTATAAAACTTGTTTGTTTAGCTGAAGGTTATACCATTAGTATTACTGGAAGTGATTGAAATACGGGAGCTATGAGAATAGGTAGCTGCATCTACTGATTCTTATAGTTCCTCATCTTCATCTAAAAGACCATGGTCTTTTAAATCTTGAATATAAGCGTCTTGTTCTTCTTTAGTCAAAGAATTAAACCATTCATCAAATTTTTCAGCATCTTCTATTTCTTCATCAGACATAATAGCTCCACCAGAGCCATCTTCAAAAATAACATATTCATTATCTTGATATACTACTTGTTTACTTTTAGTCATTGATTATCACCTCTTAAACATAGTTACATATTAACAAATTTTCCTAAAGCATTAATTTTATTTACAGCAATTATATCATCAATCATTTGTTTTGTTAATACTGTATCTACAGGATATGTTTTATTGTTTATAGTAAGTGGTTCTTTTAAAGTTTTACCTAGAAACATTTTATAGGTCAAATTCAAATTTTTGTCATTAATATTTTTTTCATTTTTAGTATTTTGCTTTGTGCTTTGAATTACTGTAGCTTTTTGTATAGGTTCATCTTGTTTAGTTATGACATTATCTATTTTTTTAGTAGATATTACTTCGGTGTTATCAGTATTTTTCATGATTGTATAATCTTTAGCAAAAATATTGATATCTTGAACATTAACGGTTTTTGCGTAAATTATTTTACAGTTTAAAATATTACCTTGTTCATCAATAGTATATTCTGTTACTGTTCCGCATTTTTTACCACCACTAAGGCAAATTGTGTTTAAAATATTAATTCTATCTTGCAAGATTTTTTCAAGGTCTAGGTTGAAATCTTTGTACGAGATAATATCTTTTGATGACATAACTAAGATATTATCTTCATTGATTGAGGAAATTTTTTCAAAAGGAATTACACATAAGGCTTTATAAAAAAGTTTATCTTTAGTTATACCAAGAGCTATTACTTTTTTATTTTCGCCATCAATGATAATATCACTAACTGTACCAAGTTCAATGCCTTCTGTGATACTTATTACTGGTTTTAATAATTGTTTGCTTTCATATGTAGTCATTTGAACAACTTCTTTCTTTTTGTATTTGTAGAGTTATTAGGCAATCCATTTTTATCAGACATAATATTTTTACATTTTGGGTAATTATCACAACCCCAAAAGATTTTATTATTCTTACTGATATTCTTTTTCATATATCCTTTTCTACATTTATTACAATGAATTAATACAGGTTTATCATCTTTATCTGAAAAAATTCCCTTTTTGCATTTACTATCTTCAGCAGTAGAAAAGTTTTTACATATCCAATATTTAAGATTGGTCTTTTTAGAAATAACTGGTCGCAATATACTATGACAATATGGACATTTTGGCATATCTATATCAAGTTTTAAAGTTTTAGTTTGCTTGATAGCTTCGTTAATGATTTTTATTTGCCCACCTAAAAATTTTTGTACATCACCCGTACCTTCAGCAATTTTACTAAGTTCATTTTCCCATATAGCCGTTATGTCTGGCGTTTTTAGAAAATGTGGTAATATTTTATAAATACTTTCTCCGTATTTAGTAGGAATAAGATTTTGTTTATCTTTTGCTATAAAATTCTTGTCTAGTAACTTTTCAATGATTGACGCTCTAGTAGCTTCAGTACCAATTCCAGATACATTTTTTAATATTGCTTTTACTTCAGGGGCTTTGACAAATTTATCAATTTTTTTCATAGCTTCAAGAAGTGTAGCTGGTGTAAATCTTTTTGGTGGTTTAGTTATTCCTTCAGTAATATTTGAATTAATAAATATTACTTTATCACCTTTATGACATATAGGAAGAATATTTTCTTCATCATTATGGTTTGCTTTATACAATTTTTTCCAGCCTAAATCTAAAATAGTTTTACCTGTAGCAGTAAAGATATAATCGTTACAATTAATTTTGATATCAGTTTTGTTGTAGATATGAGCAGGATAAAATTGAGCAATATAACAAGTGGATATTAGTTTATAAATATTTTTTTCTGTTTCAGATAAATTGTTTATATCACATTGTTTAGCTGTTGGAATAATTGCATGATGAGCTGTTATCTTTTTATCATTCCATGCTTTACTTTTAAGTTTAGGATTAGTTTCTTGTATTAATGTTTTAAAATTATCATCAATATTAGAAAGTGTATTTAAAATTTCTGTAGCGTTATCAAATTGATTTTCAGGAAGATAACTACAGTCTGAACGTGGATAAGTAGTTAGTTTCTTTTCATAAAGTGATTGCACAGTATCCAGTACTAATTTGGGTTCATAATTATATTTCTTACCTGCTACAAGTTGTAATTCAGATAAAGAATAAGGTAAAAGTGGGTATTCTGTTTTCTTCTCTACAGTATAATTTGAAATAATAGCTAAAGGATTTTTCTTGAGCTTATTTTCAATATCTTCGATTAAGGTTTTATCAATTACATAATCATTTTCTTTTATTTCGTCAGGAACTTTCAACTTAGTTTGTATCTCATCTTGATTACTTTTAAATATAGCAGTCAGTGAATAATACTTAGTAGCATTAAATTGTCTGATTTCATTTTCTCTTTGAACTACCAATGAAAAAGTCGGTGTCATAACTCTACCAATATTAATGCTAGTGGTTAAGCCATTATCTTTGCCTATTAGTGTATAAGCTCTAGTTAAGTTAATCCCAATTAACCAATCTGCTCGTGTTCTAGCTTCCGCAGAGATATATAAATTATCAAATACACTATCATCTTTTAGATTATCTAGTGCATATAAAATAGATTTTTCATCAAGAGCGTTTAATAAAATTCGCTTAACAGGTTTTGTATTGTTTAGATGAATTAAAGTTTCACGAATTAAGAGTTCACCTTCACGGTCTGGGTCGCCAGCGTGAATTATTTCATCGGTATTTTCTATTAATTTTTTAATAACATTAAACTGTTTGACACAATCATTTTTTATTTTGCGTTGCCAGTTTTGCGGAATTATGGGCAAGGTATCAAATGACCATTTTTCATATTTAGGATCAAGTTCACTTGCAGATTTTAATTCTAATATATGTCCAAACTGCCAAGTGACTACATCATTTCCAACACTTATAAAGCCATCAGAACGTTCTAGTGATTTATTATTTTTATTAGATAAAACTTTGGCAATTTCCATTCCCATAGAAGGTTTTTCAGCTATGAATAATCTCATAAATCTTCCTCACTTTTATCAACATTTATCGTCATGTTATCTATTGATTTGTCATCTAAGAGCAGTTCGGTATTTTCTCTATCGGGAGATACTTCATTTTCTTCTTTTAGTAAAATATCTTTCTGCTCGATTATAGTTTGAGCAACTTTATTGGCATTTAATTTTTTTATGTCAACTTTATTATTCTTTAAATTTAAAGCAAATTCCTGAGCTTCTAAAGTGAATATTTCTTCTTCGGTTTTACAAATTTCTTTGTCGACTTCTTGAAGTTTATTTCTTTTTTCTATCAGAAATTTTTGCATTCTATTAATAGACTTTATAATATCATTTTTTTTAGTATTTAATCCTATTAATCTAAATTCGCATCGTTTTTTTCTGCCTTCAAAATCAAGATTTTCTAGCACTTAGTTCGCCTCGCTTTTTGTCTAAAAAATGCTAATTGTTCATCAGTGAGTAAATTTGCTTTTAAAGATATGGCTATACCAGTGATAACATCTTTATCAATGTTTTCTGGAGTACCTACCTTAGAGAAAATTTTAGTTATAAGTTTTAGTCTTTTCTTAATCTCTTTTTGTTGCATACAATCTATTTGATATTGTAAAAACTTCTGGTTTTTCTCATTATCTTTAATTTGTGCAGTTATCTTAGCTAATTGTGTTTGCTGATTAAAGAGCCTTTGTTTAGTATCAACTTCAATATCCATATATTAATAATATGCCTTATGATAGAATACGTAAATACAAACGCAATGAAACGCAATAGAACGCAATGAAACGCAATAACACAAGAATAACAAATAATGGTACAATAAAACTAAGATTTTGAAGAATGTTCACTTTACCGTTTATTTTCATAAACGGATAGGACTTGAAAAAATTCAAGGTTTTTTGCCACTCGCAAAGCTCGTTGAACTAAAAGTTAATTAAGCGGATTTTTATGAAATTTTAAACTCAAACTTAGCAAGAAGGAGGTATAAAAATTGGCTTTTTATCATTGTTCAATCAAAACTTCTAAAGATAAAAAAGGAAACTTTATTCCTGGAAAGAAACACGCAGATTATATTAATCGTGAAGGCGAATACAAAGACTATGACAATAAAGTTGGCTTGGCTCATGCTGAATATATTAATCGTGAAAAAGATTTTGCTCGTCAAGAATTTTTGAGAAAACATGGACAATGTGTATATAAAGCCAATAAATTACCTAAGTGGGCAAAAGGAAATCCTTCAGAATTTTTTAAATTCGCTGACGTCTATGGAAGAAAAAATAAAGCTTCTTATCGTGAGTTTGAATTAGCTTTGCAAGAAGAACTCACATTAGAACAAAATATAGAAATTGTAAATACTATACTAAATAACTATGAATATTTTCAAGATAAATATTATGCTGTAGCCATTCATGATAAACAAGCAGCTTTAGATAGTAATAAACAACAAATACATTGTCATATCATGGTCTCTGACAAAATGATTGACGATATTGAAAAAACCAATGAACGACCACCAGAACAATTTTTTAAAACATATTGTCGTGTGAATACAGATAAAGGTGGAGCAAAAGTAGATAGATATTTTTCTAAAGACAACTTTGGTAAAAACTTAACTCACTTTAGAAAATATTATTGTGATGTAACTAATGCCGTTTTTAGAAAATATGGTATAGATAAAACTATTGACCATAAAAGTTTAAAAATGCAACGTGAAGAAGCTTTGCGTAATGGCGATTATGTACGAGCTGAAATTTTAAATCGACCAGCAGAACAGTATATAGGAACGATTGCTTCTTATGATAAAAACAATCCACTTGTGCAAAAACTTTTAGAAAACAGAAAATACATTACTGAAAGAACTAATCTTCTTTTAGCTGCTAGTGAAACAGAAAAAAATATTAAAGACACAATATTGATTGATAAAATTAATAGCAGTATGAAAGAAGCTAACGATGCTATTGATGAAAGATGTAATACGTTAGAATCTAAAGTGGCTGATATTTCTATACTCAAAAATGATATTTTATTTTTATTAAACCAAATAAAAGAAACAAGTAAAGATGTATTGTCTTTTGAAGAAGCAAAAGCTTTAGCTAAGTATGATTTGATGACTAAAGATGAAAAAGCTTTAACTAATAAATTGTTCAACTTCAACCAAAAATCCATAGAGTTACAAAATAAAATAGCTAATACAAATAATGATAAAATCAAACAACAATTAGATAATGAATTAGAAAAAACCAATAAAGCCATTAGTGCTTTAAAAGTTCAACTTCGTCCAACAAACAAAAAATTTACTCAAAGTGCGTTCAAAGCTAAAGTAACTAAAAGGGCTAATTATTTATTACTAGAGAATGCACCTCTTAAAGAAAAATTAGAGCTATTAAGAGATAAATTAGATGTACAAACAGCTAATTTAAAACAAATTTTAAAGGAAAATATTATAAACTTACCAGCACAAAGTTATTCAGCTAAAGAAGTAAAAACTATTTTAGATAACCTTGTCATTGATGTTAAAAATAGTTTTGAATATAAGCAACAAGAATATAAATCTTTAGCATCAAGAGTCATTTCACCACAACGAGCAAGAGAAATGGCATATAATGTTGCTACTAATCATAAATATAGAGAACTTAAAGAAGCAAAGCGACTTGTTGCTAAAGAAAAAATTAAATTAGAACAAGAAGCTAAACCATTCATCAATCAGTTAGAATACGTTCAAAAATTTGATGATAGTTCTTTATTAAACCAAGCTAAGCTACAACTTCAACCATATATAACAAAATATCAAGAACTTAATGTTAAAGAGCAAGATATTTTTACTAAGTTTAATGAACTTGAAGCTTTTATTAATGCTCCAGAACAACAAGAAAAAATTAATAGTATTATCGAGGGTATCTTAACTAAAAATAGTCCTATAAAATATCAGTACGATACCTTAAGAGGTCAAATTTCATCTTTAAAAATAGAGCTTAAAGAATTAAAAAATTTATCCGTTGGTGTTAATAATCAAGTTCGCTTAGATAAAAATACAAACTTCAAATATTCCATTAAATTACAGACAGGGACTACTTCTGTAGCTAATATTTCTGGTGGTAGTATAAGTAGTTCTGATACGATTAAACTGTTAGCTCAAGCATTTAATGGTGTTGAAGGAGCAATTCCTTTAGTTGCTAAAATAGATGAGCAAACTGATGAAGTCTTAGATTATAAACATTTAAATATTGTAGATAAACGAGCCAAAAGAAGTAATGCTATATTAAAAGAATTTTCTTAAGCTTAGTTTATTAATTTTGAAAAGGAGTTTTATATTATGAATGAAGTAACAGAAATAGGATTGTATTTTAATTTATTGATAACAATAATGGTTATTTTGACAGGTATTAATCTTTATAAATATACTAAAGAATGTAAGTTTAAAAATAAGGCTTCATATATGCTTAGATTGATTGATACTTCATTAGATTATTATGCTAATTATCATATCGTTGATGGTATTAAAACATATCCTGAAAGTCTTAACGACATACGAGAAGAATTAGTAAAACACAGCTTTAACTTTTATTCAGAGTTTTGTATACAAAAAGATTTTATGTTAGTATATGTTCCTACAAAAATAAATAATAAAATAGCGCAATATACATTAGCTATAGTAAATACTAATTGTCAAATTTTCTATAGTAATCGAAGTACTGGTGGTGAAAATGAAATTATAAAATTTATCTCTAAAGAAAACACTAAAAAATTGAAAAAATATAATGCTATCTCTAAATATTTTAAAGATGGAACTATTTTTATGATTTTTTCTGTATTTTGGATAGTTATATTATTTCATATAGCTTGTAGTGATATATTATTTAGTAATGAAATACATTTAATATTTTGTTTGTTATTAGCTGATATATTATTGTGTTATTTTAACTTTGTGCATAAAAATAGTTTCTGTAATGACATCTTGGCTAATGAAGTAAGTAAGTTTATTTTTGATCGACTTAAAATAAAATCTTCTACTAAGTAACAAAAATCAAGAGGTGTTTTTTTGTTAAAAAATATATTTGCAAAAAATTTAATAGACTTATTAAAATCGAAAAATATGACAAATCAAGATTTAGCAAATTATTTAAATGTTACTCGTCAATCAGTGTCACGATTTACAAAAGGAAATATACTTCCTTCTACTGAAAATTTAATTGCTATAGCTGATTTTTTTAATATATCAATTGATGAACTATTAGGAAGAAAAAATATTTTTAGTGCCCCTAATACTACTAATTTCGATTCAAACAGAACAGTATTCAACTTATTAAATAATCCTGATGGTATATTAGAATATAAAATTTTTGTACCTACTATAGAAAGTCAATCTACTGATGATGGACGTTTACTGATTGATTTATCTTCAAAATTAAAAAAAGGAAAATTTAAATATAGTTTTGCTTTGATTAAACATTATTCAATATACAGGTCTTATCTAATTCTTGATGAAATAGAGGGAAACTTTATAAAATTTGTATTAGAAAAAAGTAAAAACAAAGATAATTTCATATCTCTTGTCAATATAATAAATCAACAATTAGGATTAAATTATGATGCTTATAATTATAATCGAGTTGCTTTGGTTATAAAAATATATGATGAACATTATTATGATTTTCATTTAAATGTTGATTTATCAGTTCCAGTTCCGACTGTTAGTAAATTGACATTATTAAAAGAAAAATATATTAATGCTTGGTTAGAATTACCTATAGCTGAGAAAATACAAGAATTAAAAAGAATATATGAAAAGGAATTAGGTTTAATAAAAAAGGAAAGCTTTGTATAAGCTTTCCTTTTTTATTATATTTCCTAACTAGTAGATGATTTGGGATGTTTCCAATAAAGTTTTTCACAATGTGGACTACAAAACTTTTTTCGTCTATCTTTTATATTTGTAACGGTTACTAATATATGACATTTTTTACAATAAAATTGTTTTGATATTGGCTCATTATCCTCTATATTAGAAATTATTCTTGGTTTATTATAATATATTTTTTTGTAATGTATTTTTCGGCAATGAATACAACAATATTTTTGAAAAGTGTATATTGTTTCAAATGTATTTAAACAAACAGGACAAATTTTTTTCATAACTTAATTTCTTTAGATATAATACCTTGTTCTTTTAGCATATTAAAATGGTCTTGCATTGTCATCATTCCTGGTGTTGATTTCATAATATTTATAAGGCTCGTATAGTCTTCATTTTTTATACAACTAACAGTAGCGTTATTGCGTAATAGAATTTCCAAACAAAGAACTTTATGCTCTTTAGTGGTAACTAATTTTTGTGTTATGATAGCTTGAAATGTGTTAGCTAATAAATTTTTTAAATTAAGTTTTTCTTCATAGTTTATCATTCTATCTAACGCATCAATAGCGTTATTTGCATGGAGCGTTGTAATTACTAAATGACCAGACTCAGCGGCAAATAACGCTACCTTTATATCTTCAAGTGTTCTAAGTTCTCCAATCATAATTACATTAGGATTTTCACGCATAGCAGATTTTATACTTTCTGAAAAATTTGTAATATTTTTACCTAAAGGAATTTGAGAAATAATAGATTTTTTATTTTCAAAAGTATATTCAATAGGATCTTCTATTGTTATTATGTGATAATTATACTTTTGATTAATCACATCTATAATTGAGGCAATAGTAGTGGATTTTCCAGAACCAGTTGGACCAGATACTATAATTAGTCCTGACTTTTTATCTGCTAATAATTTAACTGATTCGGGTAATCCTAACTTATTTAGTGAAGGAATTTTATCTGGAAGTAATCTTATAGCTATAGCCCTACCTTTAATAGTTTTATAAAAATGACATCTACAATTTATATTAGCTACACTAACGAAAAAATCTGAATCAGTAATAACAAAATCTAAACTACTAAAAAAATCACTTAACTGTTCAGCTTTTTTTAAGAAAGATATCATTTGAGAATCTTTTATAAAGTTATCCTCTAACATTTCAATTTTTCCTAAACTATTTCTGATATAAGGATACATGTTTTCTCGTATAAATAAATCTGATGCTTTATGTTGATAAGCTTTTATGATTAATTTAGATATTTTATCTTTGACATCTGTGATACAGTTCATAATAATTTATCCTATCTAGTTAATTTTTGTGTTTGCTTTTTGATTTTCTTTAATTCATTTTGAATGAAGTTTCTTTTTTTAGTAATTGATTTTTTATTGTGTAATTCAGGAAAATTTCTTTTTAGAGCATCTTCAATGATTTTTACTTCTGAAGTATGTTTATTTTTAAGATTTTGACTTAAATATTCTTGTAGAGATAACTCTATTTTTCCTTGTCCTAAAGTATTCATGACTAAATTTTTAGCTTCTTCATTACTTATTTTGACAGGTGAAAATTTAGTGATTACAGGAATTATTTTATCTTGTTTAAAGCCTTTATTGATTAATTCTTTTATAACTTTACTTTCACTATCTTTATTCCATAAAATATTGTTGTTCATATTATCTACTATTACTTTTTTACAAGTTAGGATATATTCTTCAGCAATATTTTTTATAGCTACATCTTCGACTTTCATTTGAGCTAATTTTTCCATATTGAATAGCGTATGAGCATTTTTAAGCGTTAGATTTATTTCCTCAGTTGATGGTTTAAGTGGTGAATATTTGACCATAAGAGAGGCTATTTCTCCATCCGTATGACCTTTTTCTAATAACCTACTTGCTATGATTAAATCATTATTGGATTTTTGGTATAATTCTATTTCTGCTCTATTGGATAAAATTCTATTTTGCACCTGTAATTGTCTTAATTTACTGGCTTCTTTTAGATATAAATATTTAGGATCATTACTTAGTTTTGTCATAAATTCAGGGAAATTTCTGATGCGATTAAGACGAATGAATGAATCATAAGTCGTTTGTATTTTAATAAATATGGATTTTTGTATTGCTTCATTGTTGCCTTGATTTTCATTTACAGAATTTTTTATATCGTCTTTGGTGTATAAAGATTCTGTTGCTAAATTTTTAGTTGCTAATTGTTCTTCAATATCTTGTTTTGCTTGCTTAGGATTTAAGATATTTTGTATTTCTTCAGTTTTTAGTTGTAATGGAGAATATTTTTCTACAGCAGAGAATATTTCATCAGATTTAAAGTTTTTTTCTAGTAATGTCTGTATAATATTCTTTTCTAGATTTTTGTTTATAGCATCTTTATATGGAGTATTTTCAATATCGATATGAGCAATCATATCGTGATAGGTTTCAAGATAAGCTTTTTCTACAGGAGTATATGGTTTATCTTCTATTAATACATATTGTATAGCTTCAAGACGATGAGCATATTCTTCAAAAAAAGCTTCATCTTTTTGAGCTTCTTGTTGTTTCTTTATACATATTTCCTGTAGTTTCTCATCTTGCCAATTAGTAGGTGAATTTTCTTTTATAACTTTAAATATGTCTTCCTCATTAAAATCTTTATTTAATAAGGTTTTAGCTATTTTGTAATCTATTTGAGAAAATTCAATGTTTTGTAGATTATTCTTATAAATAGCTATGGCTTTTTGATATAGGGAAAAATAAGCATTTTCAATAGGGTTTAAATCATTGCTATTAGGATTATAATAGATAATTTGTTCTAGTTTTTGGGCAAATTTGGTGGCTTCTTTTTCGGTAAGAGGTTCATTAGTATTCAAGGCAATATTTTGAGAGTCTGGTTGAACATTATTTGTTTCTTGATTAATATTTTGTGGAATGTTTTCTCTAGCTTCAGCAATTTTTTGTGTATTATTTTGATGTAAGTCTTCACTATAAACATTTTCTGCTAATTCTTCTGCTGGTGGTTCAGATGCTAATAAACTAGCCCAATTATTATCTTGTTCATTCATGGTGTTCGCTCCTATAAATTCATTTTTAAATATTATCTAGATTTCTTAATTTTTCATCCATTATTATTACCTACCTTTTTATTGAGTTCGTTTTCAAATTTTTCAAGTGATTATTTATAATTTGTCTCTTCTTTATATCTGGTAAATCTTTTATTTCTTTAAATTTATAAGCTATACATAAATCCTTTAGCTCTTTTTCAGAGAGTTTTCCTTGTTTTACATGATAAGCAATAAATTCTTCCAAGTTTTTAGCTCTGTAAATAGATTGTTGATTTATGTATTTCATTAAACTATAAGCGTCATTTGACATAAATACTAAATAATAAGGAAATTTAGCAATTAATGCTCCTATTTGTTTATTTTCTAAAAGCGTCATGCTAGGTTTATAGGACAATTTTAATCCTAAGCAAATTTGCATACGACAAAGTTCAATCCTAAATCGATCTTTTATATATCTAATATTTTTAGAATCTACCCCATATCCTTCCATGCCTTTTTGATTAACTCTTCCTGGTTTAGTAGCAGCTTTTACTAAATGACGTAAAAGTTCGCTGTAATATTCTTGTTCGTCGTTAAATCTATCTTTTGTAGGCATATGAATTTCATCTTTTTTTATAGAATAAAAACCTATATTATTATGAGAATCTTCAATGATTTTCATATTCATGTTATAGGCTATATTTTTGATATATTCTATAGCATCAATTTCATTTTCTGGATAAAAGAATTGATGTTTTCCCTGTAACATTTGTTCACTAAATATATTATTTTCGTAAGTGTGCCAATTATTTGTTTTATTTTTATAAAATTTAGTATAAGTTTTATTATTAGGTGATTGTTCTTTTGCATAACCCATATCATATTTAGAGTAGTTTTCTAAAGCTATAGATTTAGAACCTTTTTTGATGTAATAGCCTTTATTTTGAGCGTCTTTATAGGTGATATATCTAAGTGGAATAAATTTATCTTCAGGTTTTTTATAAGACAGTAATTGTGTTAGATTATAACCATAGAATTTTCTACCTGTTCCTAAATCATAAGGTAGTCTAATATCTATGTCTTTTTGTGGATCAAATGGCTGTTGCCAAAAAGCTTTTCCTTCAAACATTTGTTCATAACATCTATAAGCAGTATCACCTCTTAATGTATTCTGTTTATTAGTTTCAAGTTTTTTTATTTTTGTATAAACTTTTTTCATTATTAATACCTTCTTATTTAAAATCAACAAATCCTATAGCTTTAGGTTTTGTATAATTTTCTTTATAGTAATCTGAGGGATTATATGGATCTTCAACTTGCATATTTAATATATTTTGTGTAGTGATTTTTTCTCGTAAAGTACTATCTTCAGTATCTTTTAGCTTAGCTATTTTTAATACTGTTAGCTCATAAATAAGCTGCTGACGATATTTTTCTTCAATATATCTTAAAGTGTCAATTTCTGAATTTTTTTCTTGAGCCTGCATAGTTGTCTCAATACTATTTAAGGATTGGATAGTTTTTAATAGAGCTTGTTTTCTTTCGTCATAACTATTTAAGTCATTTTTAGCATAACTAAGTGTTGTAGCATAAATCTTATTTAGGTAGTTATATTTATCTTTAAGAGAGATATTTTTTTGCTTATAAGGATTACTAGCTATAATGGTTGAACTGTTATATAACATATTATCTATATCTTGCAAATTTATATCTTCAGTGTAATTTATTCTATCTTGTATATCGCTAAATAATACAGGGATATCTTCGTTAGTATCATTAGAGTGTTTTAAATCATTGCTTTTGGTATCAAAAAGTGTAATGTTTTGTAGCATATCTATATATGTTTTTATTGTAGAAATAATATCTTTTTTACTATTAATTACATCATGCACTTTATATCCTTGAGCTGCTAAATCTTTTAGAGCAAAAGGGCTAGGAACAGAATCTGGAATAGATACACTTGTTGGGGAATAATAATTAGGTGGGTCAAATGGTTCTGTTATACCAGGAATACCTGCAAAAGCAATCGATATACTTAGTGATAATATGGTTAATATTGTTAGTAAAAAACGAATAATTTTCATCTAGCAACTGTCCTTTCTTTAAAATCTAAATCCTGATGAACCAAACGTATTTTTTATAGCTTTAGATACTTTTCCTCCAACAAACGTCATGATTAAGATATAAGCAAATATTTCTAAGGCTTTTATTACATCAAATGTTGGGGCGGGTGCTACTTGCCCTGCCCGACGAAAGACATCATCAGCATACGTATCGCCACTGCCTACATTGCCTTCGCCTCCATGCCATGCTTCGGCTACAGAACGCCATGAACCGTATTTGTTGAAGTATTCAAGCATTTTAAATCTAGCCACGGCATCTTGTCTGTCTGGACTCCATGCAGGTTGCATAGTATCTGTATGTGGTGTCCAGTTATAATCTGGAGGTAAATTTGCTTCTTCTACCCAAGCATTCCAATTTTCAAAGTTTATTTGATATGCTCCGTATCCATAGCCATCATCAGAATATACAAAATAATCATTTGTAGACTCTTTATCTTTAATAGCTGACATAAAGATAGTTATTGCTTCAACACCTGCATTTTCTAGATTTACTGCTCCTCGATTAGAAGTAGTCATCATATCGCCAAAGTTAAATGCTGTTAACTGAACAGAGATTAAGCTGGCAAAAACTATATACCATGCCATATTAAAACCTAAAGAAATTAAACTATTTATGCTATTTCCAGCAAATGACATATGTTTTGTTTGTCTTAATGTGCCGTAAATTAAGTCAAAAATAGCAAAGATAGAAATGATATAAAATTCAATGAAAGCTTTAGCAATCATGATGCCCATTAGGAAAAATAAGATAACAATAGCTATACCTAAGATAAATACAAAGATTATTGCTGCAAGATTTGTATAAATAGCAAAAGCAGAATGAAATGTAGAAATATAATTAAAAAATGGAGCAGTTAGCTGTAGTCCTTTTTGTATTATTTGGGTGGGGTCTGTAACATTTTGTCCAGCAACTGTAGGGTCTACATTAATTATTTTAGAGCCTACAGTTACAAAGAAGTTTTTTATTGTATTAATTACTATATTTCCCCAATTTTGAATTAAGTAATAAAAAAATGTATAAGAAATTAATTTTTTTATTAGAACTTTAATAGCATCATTTAGTACATAATTATCTGAAATACTGATGATACAAAAGGTAAGCGTAATATCTATTAAGACTACAACCATAAATAGATTTAGCATATAAGGTTTTATATTTTGTATTCCTTCAGTAGATGTAGTTGCTATTTTATCTATAATATCTTTTACTGGAAGTGCAATATCTGCTATTTTTGACCAATCGAAATTGAAAAAGTGAGCATCACTACCAATAAATGATTCTTCTACAGGCATAGTACCCTCTAAAAGAGGTAATGGGTCTGTAACAATAGCTCCATTTACATGAAAATCTATATCATTTAGATGTACCTCAAAATGTAAATGTCCTCCTGTACTATCTCCAACTGGAGAGATGATACCTATTACATCACCTTGATATACTTCTTGTCCTTCATGCAGTCCTTGAATTAATCCAACATCTCCATACAAAGTTCCCATATTAAGCTTTGGATGCCATACTACAATAGCATTACCAAAACCATCTGCTGGACCATAATATCTTATAATGCCATCTGCTGCTGATTGAATAGGCGTTCCGTAATCATAACCGATATCTATACCAGCATGAAATCTTGTATTTCCAGTTATAGGGTGTACTCTATCACCAAAAGGTGAAGTGATTATCCCATCAGGTGCTGGATAAATAAATGGAGTTTGAGCAAAGACTACTATGGGTAAAAAAATGATAAATAAACATAAAGATAAGATAATTTTTATTTTCATTGATATGTCCTTTGACTTAGTTGATAATTCTATGGTAGCATGGAAGTGAATTTTAAAAGTATCGACTTTTGAAAAAATGAAAAAATTTTTAAATCCTTATGTATCAAGGGTTTGCGGACTCAAAGTAATTTTGTGTTCGATGAAAATGAGCAAAAAAAGCTGAACTTTTTGTCAGTAAATAAAAAAAACGTGTTCGAATCGAACACGTTAAAAAGTAGTTATATTTGATTTTTTATTTGTGTTTATGAATAATGTGGTCGAATCGAACACATTTAAGTGAGGAATAGATTATGAATAAATATATTTTAATGAATAAAAATATAGCATTAGCTCAAATTATATTATCTGATGATGGTAAAATTTATGATTTATTAGAAATATATAACATAAAAGCTTTTCCTGTAGGTATAATTTGTAATGATATAAAAATGTCTAATAAAGATATACAAAATAACTTAGCAGAGTGGTGGCAAGGTAGGGCAATTCCTGCTAGTAGACAGGGTCTTTTTTCAGTATTACAAGAATTTGACATTGAAAGAAGTTCTATTTTAGCCATGAAATGTTTTGGTCTTAGTTTATCTGACCAATATTGGATAAAACCGATTAATTCTAAGCTAACATGGGATAAAATCAACTTTTTTAATAACAAGTTTTCTAATGATATCGGAGAAGCCTTTTTTAATCCTAATTTTGTAAAGGAAAGTAATGAAATAGATTTTATAACTCCAGATAATACATCTGATGGCTGGCTTAGAAAAAAATGGATAATCAAAAATGAAAAAAGATGTCTTATTAAAAGTGGTAGTGATCCTTATAGACAAGAACCTTTTAATGAAGTGATTGCATCACTTATAATGAAAAATTTAAATGTATATCCATATGTTAAGTATGATTTTTTTGTAGACGAAGGACAGGGTATCTGTTCTATATGTGATAACTTTATAACAGAAAATACTGAATTAGTTTCAGGTTATGCTTTAGCAAAAACGTATATTAGAGATAAAAACACTTCTATTTATAATCATTATTTAGACATAGCAGACAAAAATAATATTTCTAATATTAAGGATTTTTTTGATAGTATGATTGTTTTAGATTATATTATTGCAAACACGGATAGACATCATAATAACTTTGGCTTTATTAGAGATGTTAATACTTTAGAGTATTTAAGCCCAGCACCTATATTTGATAGTGGTACGAGTCTTTGGCATAAATACAGTGTACTTTCAAATAAAATAGGTACTCCTGTAATAGCTCAGCCTTTTTATAATACACATGAAATGCAATTATCTTTAGTAAAAAATTGGGATAGGTTTGATTTTAGTAAATTAAGAAATATAACAGAAGAAATATACGATATATTAAATAAAAATCCATTAATTGATAAAAAAAGAAATAATATTATTTGTGCTGCTCTTAAAGAAAGGATACAATCTATTAAATTATATCAGGAAAGAATGGTAAATAAATATTCTATACCTTTACAAAGTGATGATACTGATATATTAACAAAATTTAAGCAGTTAAAATTTAATTTACAACCAGTATATTTTTATTATAAGAATAAATTTGTACCTAATAATAAAATAAAATACAATCCTAGTATAGATAAAAAAATATTAAAGCAAGCACTAATAGATGGTTTTTCAAGGGAACAAGTAAAAAAAATTTTAATAAACAGTCCAAATATTAAAAGTGAACAAATGATAGATTTTATGTATCGTTCATTTAGTCATGATAAGGATTTAAAAAATATAATCCTTGAAAGAACTATACATTTATAAAATTATGTTCGAATCGAACAAAAATGATAAAATAACTTTTTATTACTTTTTTTATTTGCATCATAATGTCATTCATTTCAAAAAGCAAGGGTAAATATAACAACTACGTTGCCCTTGCTTTTTTCATTTCTAACATTATTTAAAATCATGCAAAAAGCAATAAAAAATAGTCGTATAAGATAAGAAAGGATACTGAAAAATGAAAAAAAATATATATACTATAACTATTGAGGAAACTGTATCAGACGTATTTTATTTAGAAGCTAATTCTTTAGAGGAAGCAATAGAAAAAGCTATTGCAAAGTACAATAACGGTGTTTTTGTACTAGAACCAGGAAATCTAATAGAAACAAATCTATTAGTTGGAAATGATAATGAAAGTAGTGATTGGTTTGAATTATGAAAAAAAAATATGATATTATATAATAAAGGTAAGAAATATGAAGGAGTGATATTATGGAAAACTTTAATAGACTAAATGATTTATACTTTAAAAAACTTTTAGGTGATAAGAATAGAAAAAACTTAACACTTAGTTTTTTAAATGCTATTTTAAATAAAGATGAACGAGAATATTTTACAGATATAACCTTTTTAGATAAAGATAATGAGCCATTGACGTTAGACGGTAAATTATCTAAATTAGATATTAGAGCAGATTTAAATGATGGTACACAAGTAGATATTGAGGTACAAGTTTGTCCGTTTAAGTTTATGGCTGAACGTTCATTATATTATTGGTCGAAAATGTATTCAGAACAACTAGAAAAAAGTGCTGAATATAAGAAGTTAAAAAAAGCTATAGCTATAAATCTACTGGCATTTGATTATTTGGAAGATGAGCAAGACTGGCATAATATCTATAACCTTTTAAATGTGAAATCACATAATAAACTTACAGACCATATAGAAATACATTTCTTAGAATTGCCTAAATTTACTTTAAAAGATATGAGAAAAATAAGAACATCTGAGGCATGGCTTGCTTATTTTTCAGGAAGATATACTAAAAAAGAATTGGAGGAAATAGCAATGACAACTCCAGCAATTAAAGAAGCTGTAGAATTTGAAAATACTTTCTTACAGGATAAAATAGAACGTAGAGCATATGAACAAAGAGAAAAAGCAATAAGAGATTATTATTCTTATATGAGTGCATATAAAGAAGAAGGATTAGAGCAGGGCTTAAAACAAGGCTTAAAACAAGGCTTACAACAAGGAAAATTAGAAGAAAAATTCAGAACAGCTACAAATTTATTAAAAATGGGATTTGATATTGAAACTATTTCTAAAGCTGTTGAATTAAGTAGAGAAAAGATACAAGAATTATCCGAGAAAAAATGAGAGATAGAAGGTATATATGTATATGAAATATAAAAAATATTCTTATGAAGAATTTAAAAAGTTAACTACGGAAATCATCCTTACAGATGATTATGTAGATTATAATTACTATGCTGTATATTTACCTAATAGAAAAAAACCTGCAATATATTTTAAACATCCATATAACGGAAATTATTACCATATTGATGATTGTTTAGAAGTTATGGGAAATGACTTAAACCCATGTCATGATATTTATATTACTAATGTCTTAAATGAATTTAATAAAGAATAAATGAAAAGCACTTGTCATTATTCTAATTGACAAGTGCTTTTTTATAGATAGATTTTTATGATATAATAGTAATCGCTATTAATTCAGCAAAGAAGAGAAAATTTGATGTGTCAGCTCTCCTCTTTCGAGAGAGGGTGGTAAGTATGACAGATTATGAATTAGCTATGCTAATATTAACAATAATCAGCGTTATATTCACCATTCTTGGATATTTCCAGAAGAAGTAATTTTACTTTTTGCTTAACAAAGAAGGAGCTAGACATAACGTCCGCTCCTTCTAATTTCCCAAAATTCACAGAAGAGGGCTGACGGTGCAAACATCAGTTTTCTCTTCTTTTTTATATTCTTATTATACTACATAGATTATGATTTTGCAAAATAAATATGTTCGATTCGAACAAATGAAAAGCAACTATTAGGTGCTTTAAATATATTTATATGTTATAATATTTTTCGTTGCCCTTCCTATACTGGTAACAGTTGGGAGGTGTTCATATTGAACCGTTTTTTAACCTTTTGTGAAGCAGTCATGGCAGGTATAATATCTTATTATATCTGCAAAGGGTTAGACTTGTTTCTAACGGCTTTTTGTGGTAACTAACCTAGCTTTAACGTTAGCTATATAACGTTAGAAGCATTGTGAAGGTGCGAACTTCATAATGCTTCGTTTTTTTATTTTTTAACAAAAATAAGACCCTATGAAGGTGCGAACTTCATAGGGTCTTATTTTGCTGTTCATATGAACCATATAACCTTTTGTATCTTCATTATAACATACTATATAGATTTTGCAAAATAAATGTGTTCGAATCGAACACGTTTGTTATATAATACATAAAATTTAGCTTTTTAGTGGAAAATTTTTGTGATATAATAACAATCGCTGTTAATTCAGCAAAGAAGAGAAAACTTGATGTGTCAGACTCTCCTCATCAGAGGAGGTGGTAATTATGACAGAATACGAATTAATATCCCTTATAGTGGGAGTCGTAACTATGACATTTACCATTCTTATGTATTTTAAGAAGTAAATTTTTAAATTAATTACTTTATAAATAAAAAGAAGTCATGACATAACGTCTGACTTCTTTCTCAACCCATTCTGAGAAGAGGCTGACGGTTGCAACATCAGTTTTCTCTTCTTTTTTATATTCTTATTATACTACATAGTTTATGATTTTGCAAAATAAATGTGTTCGATTCGAACACATTTGTTATATAATACATAAAATTTAGCTTTTTGGTGGAAAATTTTTGTGATATAATAACAATCGCTGTTAATTCAGCAAAGAAGAGATAAATTGATGTGTCAGACTCTCCTCATCAGAGGAGGTGGTAATTATGACAGAATACGAATTAATATCCCTTATAGTGGGAGTCGTAACTATGACATTTACCATTCTTATGTATTTTAAGAAGTAAATTTTTAAATTAATTACTTTATAAATAAAAAGAAGTCATGACATAACGTCTGACTTCTTCTTTTCGAATTCTTTGAGAAGAGGCTGACGGCTTCAACATCAGTTTTCTCTTCTTTTTTCATATTTATTATACTACATAGTTTATGATTTTGCAAAATAAATGTGTTCGAATCGAACACATTATTTATTTTACTTTATTACCCCATAAATCTGTTCCATAACAATCTTTATAATAACGATCTATTTCTAAAGATTCTACCACAGATTTACTAATACCTGCACTAGCTTGCTGTTTTTCTTCTGCAATTTCAGCAGGCGTTTTATGTGCCTCATGATATTCTGAACCAAAACAAGGACATTTCATAAATATATTTTTAAAGCAAGTCATAGGCTTAGTTATAAAGATTATTGGATGAAATAGTATATAAAATGGTGCAATTATTATGAATACAACCATATCTAATAAAAGACGAAGTATATCACTAACTATAGCACAGGCTATACCAAAGGCAAAGAAGGCAATAAGCCCCATGCCAATATATTTTAAAATTACTAATATATCCATGACAGTATCCATAATAACACTCCCCTATAAACTATCTTCTAATTATAATTATACTCTTTTACTATAATTGTTTCAATCTATATTGTCGTTATTTGTATTATCATTGTTATAATTATTAGAGCTATTATCTATATCATTATCATGATTATTATGGTTATTATAAGAATAATTAGAATGTGAAATATTAGTATTTATAGGTTTAGGCAATTCTCCTTTTGCTATTGCTCGTTCAGCATTTTCTAATTCATACTTATAATTATCTTCAGGATTTATAGCATTTTTTAACTGTTTTCGGATATAGGCATTTTGTGCATTTTTTTCTTCGTTTGGACTAGTATTATTTGTTAAGTTTCCTGCTTCTTTTTCTGTTTTTAATGAAGATATGGTAGCCTGTTTATCACGAGCTTCTTTTTGGGCTTTGTAATATGAGTCTAGTAATCCATTCTGTATACCCATTTGTGCTAGGTTTTTTGCTGTTCCTAGTGTTCCTTTGCCATAGTTTAAAGCTGTTTTTCCTGCTCCTTTGAGGTCTCCTCTTCCTGCTTGCATTCCTATGCTTTTCATATTAGATAAAAAGCCTGCTGCTCCTCTAGCGGAATTTCCTCCTGGCATTCTTGAAGCTACGTCCCAAGCTCCTTTCATTCTCATAGCTTTAGTAGGCATTGCTTTTAATTGATTGGATAAATCATTACCATTTAAAGCTGGTTGTCCAGAAGATATTGCTTGTGCTAAGTTTGGTAGCTTATAGACAAGCATACACATTATACCAAGTGAAAAGGCAAGTTGCATAAAGGTTAAGAAGTTTTTCTGTAAATCAAGTGATTCTCCACCTGAAACAAAATTTTCTACAGCACTTGTTAGCATTGGTTCAAGTATCGCTGTTACAAAAGCTACAATACTTACTTTGGTGGCATAATGTATAAGTGAACTTATAGCTCTTTCAAATAAAAATTTTGTTGGTTTAAACATTCCTATAGACATGGTTAACATAGTAAATATAGCCATTACCCAAAATTCTACTCTTACTACCATTATTTGAGCTGAAATTACTAATATGCAGGCTACAATTACTAAAAATATCACTACAGCTAATATTAGAGCAAATGGGCTTGTGGTAAAGGATATTTGAGAAAAACTATTCCATGTATTTTCAATAATTTTAAAGGCATTGCCCATTATATCATCAGGCATAAGTATGCTATTTTCGCCACCACCTGCGATATAGCCTATTCTTTCAAAACTAGCAAAAACAGCATGAGCAATTCCCATACCTAAAATCCAATTTGTTATTAAAAATAGATACATTGCCATTTTTAAGGCGTTAGATATCATGTATTTTATGATATCGTCTTCTATTTTTAGCATTAAGGTTATTGCTACATCAATAGCCCAAGCACAAGCGAGAATTTTCACACAAATGGGATATAAAAATTCAGCACCTTTTTGACATTTATAGATAAAACTCATCATCATTTGTCCTAAAAAATTAGCAGAGTTGGGGTCGGGTTTAGGTTCGGCAATGCTGATAAAAGAGCTATCTGGAACAATGAACATATATCCAAAATATATTCCTAAATTGATAATTACTGTCATAGATAAAATCATACGTAAAAAAGTAGTAGTGGTAGCAGATAATTCTCCAAATGCTAGCATTCCAGCAGAGCCAACTATTAGGCAAGTCACAATTATTCTAGGTACTTTATCGGTTAAGATAGCTCCATCAGTATCTAATGAACCATTATCATAAGTACCGATAAATTTTTCAAATATATCGTCCCAAGCAAGTTCTGGTGTTTGAGCAAAGCAGATAGATGAGAGTAATAATAATATTCCTATAGTCAGTAGTATAATCTTTGTTTTTTTCATAATCCATAACCTACTAATTTTTTATAGTCTTCAATATTTTGTTGTTTGTTCATTTCTATATCAGATAAAACTTTTTGTGAGTTGTTTTTTACATCTATTGCCATATTTTCATTTATCTTCATACCTGCTTGTTTTTGAGCATTTTCTTGTAATTGTTCGGTAGCTGTAACAGATAAAAGAGTAGATAATAAAGCGTTTGTTTTTGCTGCTTCCATAGTATTTTGACTAGCTATTTGTCCGCTTGCCTGCATGGCTTCTTTTGTTCCTTGTGCTTTAGATAGATTTTGCAGGGAAGTTTCTAATTGATTAATGCTATTTTCTACTTCTTGTTGACGTCTACCTATAGATAAAGCAGAATAATAGGTTTCATCAGCTACATGGTAAAGTTTTTTTATATTTTGTGTATATGAATTTAAATCTACTGGTTTAGTATAACCACCTGTATAAATATCTATGCCCATTCGTTCACTTAAAATACTATCTGTAGAAGTATCTTTATCTAATGTACCTATTTGAGAGTCTAAGTTGTTCATAAGATTTTTATATTCTTTATCTAATCCTGTATAATGAGCGATTAGGGCTTTAGGATCCATAGATGTTAAATCTTGTATCATCAGTGATACTTGTTTAGCTGTATTTATAGCATTTGTATAGGTATTTATAGCTGTTTTAGCATTCTCAGCTATATTTTTTATATCTTCTACATAGATGGCAGCTGTAGCTGTTTGTTTAGGTACAGTTAAACAAAATCCTACTGCTATTCCCATAAAAATAGTTGGTATTAGATATCTTTTTTTCATTTGTATCATAACGTATCACCTCTAAACAGTATAATTAATAATTTACCTAGTGGAATTATTAATCCACTTACTATTACATATATAAAAACCATACACACTTGTATCATAAGTATCGCAAATATTATTCCTACAAATCTTTCAAAAGCATAGTTTGATTTAATAAGAGTTTTTATGAGTATTGAGATATTCATTATCATAGATGCTGGAAAAGGATATCTAGTTATTAAAAAATGTTTAAACCATGAAATAATGCTATCATAGCTTCTAATATTATTGATAATGTCAATCATTGAATCTATAAATAAGCAAAATAAAATTAGAAAAAATATTAGCATATCTATAACTAATAAAAATTCTACTTCTCTAGCTATACTTTTGCCAAAAATAATGGAAATTATAACTGAAGCAATAACCAAGGATAGACAATTTCTTTTTATTTTAGAACTAATAATAGAGATTTTATCTAACATAAAAGCCTCTTTTCTATCTATAGCTATTTAATCGATTGAAGATATCTGAAATGCTATAGATATATTCAATCGTTTCTTTATATGGTGGTACTCCATTATATTCATAAATGGCATTTGCTCCAGCATTGTAGGCAGCTAAGGCATAAGTTATATTATATTGTCCAGCATACGTAAAATTATCTATTTGTGTACGCAGATAACTTGCACCACCTAGGATATTTTCTAAAGGGTTATATGGATCAACACCTATCATGCTAGCAGTACCTGGCATCAATTGAGCTATTCCAACAGCTCCAGCACTTGACATGGCATTTAGATTAAAATGAGATTCTTGCTCAAGTAGTGCTGTAAGTAATAGTGGATCAAGGCTATAGGTACTGCTAGCATAAAGTATAGCGTTGGTTATCCAGTCTGTTTGCTCTTGATTATACATGGATACTTCAGAATAAATTATATTGTAGTAATTGTTCTCTTGAGCATGCACTATAGGTGTGATGAAAAAAGATATAATTAGCAATATATTTATGATGAATTTCTGCAATTAATTAGCCTCCTGTTCATTAGTTAAGGTTAAGGTATGTGCTAAATTATGTTTTTGAACTTTAGTATCATTTAATGTATTTGTAAGTTTATTTAAAATTATTTCTATTTGTTGACCATATTTTGAAATATTTTCATTGGATATATTAGTTAAATTAGGAGATTGACTGGCAACTACATCTAAGGTATCTTTTAATTTAAAACCAGCTTTTAGTATATTAGCTGCAATTATAGTATCTGCTATCATATCAAAAGGAAGGTCTATATTTTCTTTATAATCGCTGTAGTATTTGCTATATAAGTTATTAATATCTTTATCTACTAGAGTTTTCTTGGCAAATTCTCGTCTTTTTTCTAATTCTACAGTTAGTTTTTGTTGAGCATTATATATAATCGCTTTATTTATATAACTTAAAGATGAATGATTAGGTTCTACTGCATGAGGTGAATATTTAGTGAGAGTAAGAGCAATATCTTCTTTTTTGATGTCTTTGTATAGCATATACATAGCTGCATTGATTTCCATATCTTGATTGAATAAATTAGTTTTTTGATATAGTTCTTTCATATGCGTTTTGTACATATTTTCGACAGTAGGTCTGTTATTTTTAGTATCTAAGACATTTATAATATTTAATTGCCGAGTATTTATTTTTTTAGCAATACTTGTAATATATTCGGCATATTTAAAGTTTTCTAAAGCGTCTTTATTATTTCTAGTGCTTTGTTCTTCAGCGATGATATTTTTAATATCATTTTCTTCAATGCCTTTTTTAATAAAGCTAAGAGCTGCCCTATAATCACATTTTATATATTCTTCATCATTGTCTGTATTATTGATAGTAGCATCGTTTATAGCTACTTCTAATTGATAATCTTCTTTAAGTTCTTTTTTTTGTTCTTCTTGCGTTTTGTCATAATGAAATACTTCAGCTAATTTTTTAGCTGCTTTTTCAATTACAAGTTTGGGATAATCTTGAGGAATTTCTGGAAGTTGCATTCTGGCTGAAGTTTCTCTTATGATATGAGCAAGTTCATTTTTATTAATACCAGGATATCTGTTTAGTAGTTTTATAGTAGCATCAATATCTATATATTCATCAGATAGATTGAGTTTTGTATTAGGATAAGAAAGTATCCGCTCTTTAATAGCATCTTTATATACATCTTTAAGTGAAATATGTTTATTGTTTATTTGTTCAAGAGTCATATTTGAAAGGTTATCTGGACAGATAAATTCTGTTATTTCTCTTTCTGCTTTAATATTATTTTGGGCAGATTTCACTATATAATATGCTGTTTTATCTTTAGATGAATAAATTTTTTCATTAAAAATTTTTACTACATATTCTGGATAACAACCTGCCAAAATCATTTTCTTAGCTAAAAGGGCATAAGCTAAATTATCTGGATTTTGTGGTAGCTGCTTTATCTTTTCTTTAAAGATATTTTCAACTTTTGTTAAATGCTCTTTGGCTTTTAAAATATCTTCACTGGCTAAATTGACAATGGTATCTGCATAGTTTTTCTTTCTACCTATTTCAGAAACTACTGGAGAAAACGCTTTTATTACACTTAATACTTCAGCTTTATTTACCCCTTCAGCTAAAATTCGTTTTATAATTTGTTTTTCACCTAATGGTGTAAGTGTTTTAGTTAAAGTGTTTTTTAGATATTCATTTAGATATTTAATATATTTTTCTTTGCTGTCTTGTGGTTTTTGTATATTTATATCAATTAGTTGGTTGTATAAATGTGTATGTTCTTTTACAAAGTTTATAATAGCATTGGTGTATTCTGGTTGTTTGGCATGGGAATTTTGAGTGTATTTAAAAAGTAATTCTTCTATGGTAGATAAGTCATAGTTCTTCTCATAATACATAGAAAAAGCTATTTTGGCATCGTAATATAGATTTAACTTAAAATTGGTATGTCGTAATTTTAAGTTGTTGAGTTCAATCATATATATTTCTTTAGCTTTATTTATATCAGTTATCTTTTTAGTGTAATTAATATTGAGTTTACTAAAATATGTTAGTTTTTCAGATAAATTTATATCTATATCTTTTAAAAGAGGTGTATTTTCTACGATAATATCTTTTATATCAGTCAATTTATAGCCTTTTTGCTGTAAAATCTGCATGATTTTTGTTTCTTTTTGTACATAAAAATCAAAAATTCGTGGCATGTATTTTTGTTTATAATCATTGTAATCTCTAGTAGTAGGTTTAGTTTCGGAAGGTTGTATATCATGCTCAAAAGAATCTATATATTTTTTTATTGCTATAAAAGATTTTCCCTGGCAAAGGCTACTATTATCTCTAATGGATTTTTTTACTTCATCTAGTGGTATATTATTTTTTAGCATAGCTTTCATTATGCTAGAGTCTAATTTTTTTAGTAGATACAATCTTTCATCTTCAAAGGTAGCCCACTGATTTAAATAGTCTTTAAGTAAAGTCATAATTATCTACTCCTTTATATTTTTGCCATTCATCATTGAATTCTTCTCTTGGATAATTTTTTAGTATTTCATCACATTTATTTTGGTCAGCTTTATTTATGCCTACATAAGCTAAGGCAAATTTGCCAAGTGATAAATCATAAAGTCGTGAGCCTTTGACGGAGGTGTAATAATAATCTCTTGTTGCTATTGCTTGAGCAATGATTTGAATTTGTCTATCATTAAGACCAAAACTCTTATATAATTTTTTATTAGCTTCTTCTATAGCTGTGGGATTAGCTAAAAAGATTTTGGATTGACAAGCGTCTAATACAGTGTGAAAAATATTAGAATTTGTAACATCAACCAAAGATTGAGTGGCAAAGATAACGGATACATTCATTTTTCTAAGTACTTTTAACCATTCTCGGATTTTTTGCGAAAATGCTTCATTGTCTAAGAAAACCCATGCTTCATCTAAGATAATAATACTAGGTGAGCCATCTAAAACTTCCTCTAAACGATGAAAAATATATAATAGTGTTGGTGCTATTATAGTTTTCATTTGCATTAGTTTTTCCATTTCAAAGGTTTGAAAATCTGTAAAAGATAGACTATCTTTATTAGCATCAAAAATTTTATATGAGCCATTTATGGTTAGCTGCTTAAAAGTTTCTATAAGTGTTTCATCAGTAAGAGAAGAAACAAATGTACTCATGGTTAGTTGCTCTTTAGGGTAGGTAGTAGCTATTAAAGTAAGTGTAGACCAAATAGTATCTTTTATATTAGGGGTTACAACTACATTTTCTTGCACTAAGAAGGAACAAAGCCACTCTAAAGCCCATGAGCGTTCTTTTTCATTTTGTATATTACTAAGTGGTTGAAATGCTACATCATTATTTCCTAAATCAAAGAAATTGCCACCAACGCCCAGTGTTAAAATTCTTGAAGAAGCCCCTTTATCAAAAATAAACACTTTAGCATTTTTATATTTTCTAAATTGAGTAGCTATCATACAAAGATGAACAGATTTACCACTGCCTGGTGGACCAATTAAAATAGTGTGTCCTACATCTTTAACATGGATATTTAGGCGAAATAATGTATTCCCTTTGGTTTTAGTGTATAAAAGCGAAGGTGCATTTAAATGGTAGTTTTTTTCATCACCTGCCCAAACATCAGTAATCGGAGCTAAATGTATTAAATTACCTGTATTTATTAAATAACGACGAGGATTGTTATACACATTTCCTGGAACAGAAGAAAGCCAAGCGTCTACAGCGTTTAAATCTTCGCTTTTATATTTAAGTCCCAAGGTAGAAAAAATATCTCCAATAGTATCTATATAATCTTCAGCAAGTTCTTCATTTTTATCTGTTATGATAATCATAGTTGTATAAAAACCATAGTTTATCTCACCTTTTTCAATGGATATTCGAGCATTTTCTACTTCATTGACTTTTTCTACAGCATTAGCATCAAAGTCATCATCTGCCCTTTCCACGTGGAAAGCTTCTCGTACATAAGTCCAATAACTTTTTAAATTACCTCGCCAATCTCGAGAACGAGAGGACAACTCACTTAAAGCATCGCTTTTAGATAAAAAATAAAATCTAGTTACAAAGCGATAAGAGAAATTTAGATACGTAAGCTCATCAAAAAAACCAAAATGCGTTTCGCTTGGAAAAGATAGTGGCGTAATAACTCTTAGATGCTGCTCCCCTAACATAGGCTTTAAACTAGCATTAAGTGAGCAATCGTAAAGTAAATTATCTAGGTGTATAGGATTTTTAACTAAAGCAATATTATTATCTTTAATTTTTTGATTTTCTCTATCTGGTAAGTGAATATTCATTTTATTAGTTGATACACAACTATGAAGATATGTTGCCAGCTCGTCAGGAGTGAGCATTTTAACTAACGGTAATTTCAATTGAATAAACATTCGATATATTTTATCGATATTAGCTTTAAATATAGATAAATAATTGTTTAAATCCTTCAGCTTAGTTTTAGTTTCTAAGACAAAAGATTTAATTTTTTGTTCATTATCTGTTGGTGGCATATAATAAATGGTTAAAAAATATCTTGATTCAAAGTTTTTATGCAGATTTTTAAATTGATATCGTCGTTCTAAATCTATTTTTTTAGTTACTTCATCAGGAAAATAGTTTTTCGTAGGGTAATCTAAAGAGGGTGTTCGTTGCATTTCAAAATAAAATATAAAACCTGTATCAAGTGTCATAAATAGACTATTTAGCTGGCTGGTTAAAATAGCGAGTATTTCTTCAACAGAGCTATCTAAATCTGGTCCGCGATATTCTATCGTTGCCATAAGTGAACCATCTTTATTAATAACTATACCTATATCTTCATAGCGAATTATTTTCCCTAAATTCATTTGTGTATATAATGGATTTTTCTTAATACGTAAACGTTTTAAATTGTACATAGTAATCTTCCTCAAATAAAAAACATATCTTTACTTTCATCTATTTCCATAAGTGGAGATACTAGATTAGAGCGAAACATTCCCGAAATAGTGCTATACCAAATATCACCCATATTGGATTTATCTATTACGGTGGGTACTCCATAGTGATTTAAAAATTTAGTAACATTTGTTATATCTTCAACTAATTTTTGTATATCCTTGTTATAAATAACTAATATGTTATTGTAGTAAGCACAAAGAGAATTATCTTCATAGGTTAATACTTTTAAAAATTCTTTATGGCTTTTGCTCCAATTTTTAGTATATCTTTGAATTTCTTTTTGTTTATCCTTATCTGATAGAAAAATTAAGCGTTTATTGTAGCGAAATTGTATATTGTTATGCTCAAGATAAAGGATAAGGCTTTTAGTTAAAAATTCTGGATATCCTAGTAATTTCACACATTGAAGATAATATTCATCGATCACTAAATATTCTTTAAGATATTTTTTATAACTGTGATTTTTAGTTAATTTGTAATCTAAATAAATAGGATTATTCATCATAGAAATGGTTTTATCTATGGTAATAATTTTGTATAAACTGTTAATTAATGTTGTATTTTTAAGTGAACATAGACGAAAATTATGTTCTATTTCCAAGATAAATTCACTAAATTTTTCTATAGATGAATTTATTTTTTTTAAATCTGCATTATAAAGTAGTGGATTATAGACAATGTATAAAGTTTTTTGTTTATCTACATAATCTATCCATAGAGAAATATTAGATACTGCTATTTGTTTTAAAATAGCAGTATCTATATCTTCGTAAATAAAAGCACATAATAGTGAGCCATCTTTATTTCTAATAATGTTATCTTTAACTAAATATAGCCATGGCAAATAACTTGCTAAAATATTAGTTTTTTCATCGTATCTTTTAAACAAGTACATATTTACCTCACACATCATAAAATTTTTTCTTGTGTAAAAATTTAAGTAAACAAATAAAAAATCTGTCATCAAATTTATTCACATAAATGCTGAAGAAATGAATTATAAGATTGAATGGTATTATCCATAAAGTATTAAACATAGTCCAAATAATAAGTGCTAATACTGCATTTAATAAGACTATTTCTTTTGGACCACCAAGTAGTGTGGCTCTTTCGGTTAATGCTTTAAATACAGGAATGGTGTATTTCATTAAAAACACGCTCCAGAAGAGCCATCTAAGAAGAAATATGCTACTATACTACCAGCAAAACAAGCAGCTATAGCACCTAAAAATAATTTAGATATTTTTCCTGTAATCTGTGATTCCCCCATAGCGATGGTAAAACCTGCTAAAACAGTAGCAATTAAAATAAATACTTTAGGCAAATTATCTACAATTATAGTTTTCAGTTTATTAATAGGTTCATCGAATGGCGAGGATGTATTCATCGCAAAATCCGAAGCAAACGCTGTTTGATTCATAGCTATAATTCCTAAAAATGTTAACTGTAAGATAAATAATTTATTTTCCATAATGAATTTAATAATTTTTTGCATGATAAAATCTCCTTTAAGCTAATTTTTCTGTTATATATTCTTCTTTTTTCTTGTCGTAAGTAATAACTTTGCGTATCTCTTCTATTATTCTACCTGTTGGCGTTTTTTTGATATAAATTATTACATTTATAGCATCTGCAATAATTGAAGGTTGCACCTTATCTGTACCAAAGCCTACCAAGGTTTCGATTCTTGTTAGAGTGTGAAATGCACTATTAGAATGTACAGTAGAGATACCACCTTTATGTCCCGTTGACCAGGCATTTATAAGTGTGAAAGCTTCACTACCTCGAACTTCCCCCACAATAATTCTATCTGGGCGAGAACGAAGCGTTGCTCTTAATAAATCTTCCATTGATGTAGTTTTAGTAGAAATTAAAGCCAGCTTATTTTTGGCATCACATTTTAACTCTTTGGTATCTTCAATAATTATTACTCTGTTATTTAATTTAGCTATTTCAAAAAGCAAGGCATTTACTAAGGTCGTTTTGCCGCTACCTGTGCCACCTGCTACTATGATATTTTTTCTATTATAAATAGCCTGTATAATAATTTCTTGCTGATATTTAGTCATGGTTTTGTTGTGTACATAATCATCAAGGTTAAAGATTTTTTTTGCGTGTTTTCTAATACAAAAGCTTGAATTTTTAACTATATCTGGCGATAAAAATCCTTGAAAACGCATATTTAAAATCTCGGCTTCAAGAAGTGGATTATCCTTATTGCAAATCTTATGTGAGTGGTTTGCAATTTGTACAATAATATTACTTACGATATCATTTGTGAGGATTTTCCCTGTATAGACAAGTCCCTTAGAAAATGTATCTATCCATATTTTAGAGTCATCATTTACCATAATTTCACAGACATCATCATTTACCAAATAAGGCTTTATGTCTTTAAAAAGAAAATCTAATCTTTCATTAAATCTAGTATTATCTTTCATCAGCTAGCCTCTAATTCATCATAAATAGCAGCTAATTCATCAAGTTCTTGTTGATATCTAGCTATTTTTTCTTGAGTTTCATCTATAGATAGAGTGCAATTATCTAAATAAAAATTGAGTTCTTCAACATTTGTAATTCCTAAATCATGTAAATATGAAAGCATTTTTATATCTACTTCAGAAGAAGATTTCCTTTGGATAAGTTTTCTTCTAATAATTGTTTTTTCAGATTTTGCTACAGGTTTTGACTCATTTGTTGAAGTTTCAGTAGGTATTTGTTCAGTTACTACATTTACTTGGTTAGTTTTATTATCTTCAGCTTTTGAATTTATTTCTTTAGTTTCACTTTCTTCATCAGATTTTGCATGTTCTATCTCTGTATTTTTAGTTTCATCATTATTGTTATTAACAGTTTCTGTATAGTTATCTTTAGCTTGATTAATGTCATCATCTTCAAAGGTATCTGTAAATGTAGCTTCATTTTCTGTTGTTTTAGTTGTATTTTGTTTAGTTATTAAATCACCCATTCCTGGTATTTGTTCATCAGTTTTAGTTTCTAACATATTCATATTATCCTCACTTTCATTTTGTATAGGTTCTAATTCTTCAATTTGTTGTATATCTTCTATAGCTGTTACAGGGATTTCTTCAGCTGAAGTAATAGATGTCTTGGTTTTAGGTTTTTGCAGTTCATTTATACTGTCTTTGACCACAAAATTGGGCTGTGATATTTTTTCTGGTTGCTGTTTTTTCTTAGCTAATAAGATTTTTATTTTATTTTTGATTGTTAATATATACAAACTGATAACGCTTAATTTACTATTAATTTTTTTAGTATTCTTTTTTAGCGTTATGTTATTGCTTAATGAATTTAATTTTCCTTTTTCTACAGCTTTGGGTAATAACTTAGTATAACTATCCACGATAGTACAATAATCTGATTTTAAAAGTGGTGGGTACTTAGGATTAAGTACATTGTTATCTTCTTTTTGCCATATAGATACCCTATTTAAAAAGAAAGGGATTTTGTAATATAAAAGCTTTTTAGCCAAAATAGGGCGTTTACCATTGATAAAAACAATCTCTTGACTTTCAGGAAGATTTAATACTTCATCGACTGTCATTAAATCTCTAGCAGCAGATTGCCATGATTTGTTTTTCTTTAATAAATTATTGGTTTCAGATTTAGAGGTTACGGTTATAGTTTCTTTACCCAACATGTTTGATATTACTTTTGGTGTATTATCATCGTTGGGCGTGTAAAATACCCTTACGGCACAGTTCGAGATAATCGAGGTGTCTTTGCCATAGATGCTGTATAGCTGACTTAAATTCTGAATAATGATTAAAGAACGAAGTTGATAGCCTGCCATAGTAGCTATAGCCATTTCAAATTGGTCAATTTTACCTATTTGAGGGAACTCATCTAATAATAGTAGGCATTTATGCTTTTTTCGTTCAGTTAAATTTTTCATATTGCGTCGTAAAAAGAAATCTAGCATCAAGCGAAATATTGGTTGTAAAATTGCTCTATCTGCTGATGAAGCTACAAGGTACAGTGATACAGCTTTTTCATAGTTCATTACATCATCAAGTTTAAAATCACTTACAGCCGTATTTTTAGAAATTACAGGGTCTTGATAAAGCTGAAATCCTGTAGCTGCTGTAGATAATACAGAAGACTGTTCTTCTTCGGCTCGAGATGCCATTTTATAAGCTCCAGAGGCAACTCTTGGGTGAGTTAATAAAAAACAATAAGGTTTCATTTCAAAATCTAGATTTTGATAATCATCTTTAAAATATGCTTTAATTTCACTAAAATTTAAGAACTTGCTGTAATCGTTATAATATGAGTTTTTATCTAAATCATCTTCTGAAATATTTAAAATATCAGAGCGTATTTTTCTGAGCTTTAGACTATCAGTTTCTTCAGTTTCTAAAAAACTATCATTAAAAGCATTAATTTCTACATAATCTCCATAAATTTTTTGAAAGATATTATCATCTGAAAATGCTTCTTCTGGTGTGATATGCTGATAATACATCATTTCAGTTATAGCCTCATCGAAAGACCGTGATGATGAAGAAATAAATCTAGTTACATCTCCCATATTAGGTACAGGTTTATGTTCTTTATCATGGACATATAATAAGTGCATAATAACAGCTTCAATTAATGCTGATGCTGTGAGTACCCAGTGCTTGCTTTTAGGGTCATTTGCCATTTTTCCTGTAGGGTCTGCTATCATATTGGCTATGGTCATAACATCAGCGTATTCCCTATCTGTTCTATACTGGACTTCAGCAATAGGATTCCAACGAGCAGTTATTCCCTTTGTATCTAAAGGATTAAAATTTAGTACTTTTTGCTTTAAACCTTTGCGTCTAAAGCTAGCTGTGTAATCCCAGTTTTCACCATCTTTGATATCTAGAACAAAAACGGATTCTTTCCATGTTAATAGTGTAGGAATAATAACGCCTACACCTTTTCCTGTACGAGTAGGGGCAACAAGAAGTGTATGAGATTTTTCATTGATGTCATATTGCAGCAGATATGTTTGTTTATAGATTAAGTTTTTTGTATAAGTAAAAGGATTAATTCCTAAAATTACACCTTCTTTAGCTTTGAAATGGGCTTTTTTTATATCTCTTTTACCTCCCCAAGTGGCTGAGCCATGAGAGGTATTTGGAGATTTTCGCCTTATGATAAATAGTGATATACTCATACCTAGTAATATACAAATATAGATGCTGTTTTCAGCGTTATGAATAATTGTAGGAATTATATCTGAAGCGTGTATATACCAGATAATAAACATCCATGGTTTATATAAAACAATATTATTTGTAATTTGAAACCCTTGTCCTAAAGCACTATCATATTCGCAGTGATAAGCTACTTGTTGAGTAGCTACAAATATTCCTATAAAGGTAAATAAAACGGTTATTGATAGAAAGGTTATAAATCTATTAATTGGATTTTGCATAACAAACCTCCATTAAAAAACCAGATTAGTAATTGTCATGATATTAATTGATGTTCCTGGATTAACAGTTATTTCTGGCTCGATATTCATTTGCTTTTCAAATAGCTTAGATGCTGTATTTATAAGACTTGTAGCTGCTCCTTGAGCTGCTAAATCGCCACTATTTCTCCAGCCATATTCACTGTAATTATTACCAGTAGCTATGTTTCCTAAAGCTCCAATAGCACTAGCTAATATACCAGCTCCTATTTGTTTTCCCGTGTGATTATTGACATCTCCTTTTATACCTGCATAACCTTGAGCATCTACTGATTTAAACATATTTTCAACATTATAGGTATCTCCATTAGGAAAAATAAGTGTATTCCAAGATATATCTACTCTTGATTGTCCTTGCTTAATGGCACTTTCATATTGACCTATAATTTTGCTACCAGCAGGAATTAATAAATTATTTCCATATAAAGAGTCATAGATATTATTATTAATTTGAGCCATTATTTGCCCACCGATTTGACTGTTAATGCCTGATAAAAGAGTAGCATTGATTAAGGTTCCTGCTAAAATAGTATTTTCGTTTATATTATTAACTTGAGGATAGGAAAATGTATTATTAGTAGGATTTTCAGTAGTTACTGTTTCACTTGTATTTTCATCTTGGTTATCTTGGTTAAATGACATAAATTTTATAGCTGCTGCAAATATATTTTTTTCATCTTGTTTTTGTTCATTATTTGTATTTGATGAATTTATAGAAGTAGTATTGGCTGTATTAGATGTTTGTTGCTTAGGTATATAACTAGGAGGCTGGCTTTGTAATATTGGTACAGGTCTTGAATAGTGAACTTCATTATTATTTTCTGGATAATAATTAGTATTATTACTTGAATTAGTTGCTGGTCTTTTTTGTACATATTGAGCTTGATTTTGATTATTAATATTTTTAGATTGTTGCTCATGTTTGGCTAGAGAATCATAATTATCTGGAATTGTATCTACGCTACCTGTTTTTGCTACATTATAATCATTTTGAGTATCTGCAACTTCAACCTTGGGTTTATTTTCTTTTTTCTCATCGGAAGAATCATCTGAACTAAAAATAAATACGGTTACAGCTACAGTCATAAAGAATAAAAATAATCCTATAACTACTTTTTTATTAACAGTTGATGTTTGTGTAGTGGTTTGTAGATTATCTATGTCTTCTTCATCTTTTTTCAGTGCTTCACCTAAGGTTTCAGCAGGCTGATTATCTTTTATATTGTTTGTTAAATAAGTTGTGTCTTTATGACGAACCTTGTCTAATATATTCATATCAATCTTTCCTTGTAATAGTTACTTCTTCATCAGCTGATTTTAAAATGGCTTCATCAAATATCGTTTCTACAATAAAAGTATTATTAGAAGTTTTATAGTTGGCTAAGATTAATTTTTTATCTTTGTCTTTAATAAATAAAACAGGTAATGTATCTAATTCTTTAAATTTAATATATGTTTTTCGTTTATCATTAAATACAACTGTTGGCATAAAATCTATATTTTTATTGCCTTTAATTTTGTAATTAAAACTTATATTTTCTGGCTTAATATTATCTTTTTCAATATAGGCATTATCCATAGATTGTTTTATTTGTTTTTGAATGTCATCTTCATTTCCATAACTCCAGCTAACCATAGGGTTAAACCAATCGCCAGAATTTAATAGTATTTGATAAATATGACCTGTATCCGTATTTACAATTACATTTGTAGATATATTATTAGCTATAGGTTTCACATACAAATGAGATGTGTTTTCTACTGTAGCGTGGTCTATTAACCATTGAGCAGTATCTCCACCACCCACATAAGTTATTTTTTCATTATCTTTAAATTTAATATCTGTTAGATAGCCTATTTTGCAGTAAATCTTATATACTTGTTCTGGTCCATAAGAAAATACCATACGAGCATAGCCCTGAGCATTTTTGCCATCTTGAATATAGTTATTAGCTCTTGAAGAATTAGGTGGCAAAATTACATAATCTTTAGTAGTTTGTTTTGGTGCATCATAAGTTAATTTTGGTAATTCATTTACTTTATTTTCTGGAGAATTTTGCTTAAGGTCATTTAAATATTCTTTTACGGATTGCTTTTCTTTAGTGATATTATCTAGTTTTGTTTGTAAATCAGTTATTTTAGCGTCTTTATCTTTGGTGGCAAGGTCTACTTCAACTTCTAATTTAGCTTCTAAATCACTTATTTTTTCATAAAGCTTGGCTACAGCTTGTTCTACATCATAGTTTTTATTATCTTTGTGTTCATTAAGCTTTGTTATATCTTGTTTTATTTCATTTACTGTGGTGTTTTCATTTGCGTTTGCTATTTGATAACTATTTATCATTAATACCGCTAAAATTGCAGCTATTTTTCCATTCATAATTATCTCTCCTATTTTTTATTTTTATCTTGTTTTACAGCCTCTTTATCCCATGAAAAATCTGTTATATATATACCGAGTGGATTTTTTAATGCCATTTCTTCATTCTCTGGTGGTTTTATAGCAATGGTAAATACTCCAGACATTTCTACAGTTTCTTTATTTCCTGTATCTAAACTATATCTTGTTTCTATCCAGCGTACTTGATAGGAATTATTGCTCTCTGTAAGTGGCAAGATAACATTTATTTCTACTTGCACTGTCTTATGACCTAAAGCTTTAGCGATATCTTCAGATTGTAGATAATGATTTAATTTTCCCATAGCATCTCTACTTAAAAAGGCATAAGATGAGTTAATATTCCTTTTATATAGCACAGGGTCTAAAGGTATTTCTCGCATTTTTTTGATAAAATCTGTTATAAAATATTTTTTAGCTACCTCTTGTGGTTCATATTTTTGTTCTTGTAGATAGCCTGCATTTCTAACTATTCCCGTTTGTGTATCTACTTCTACAATATATGGCTTTATTTCAGATTTTGTAGCAAAATAAATTAAGGAAATTGTCATTATAACTATGACAAAAGCTAAAATTGCGACTAATCGTAAAAGGTTAAATCTATCATTGGTTAACTTAGATAATTCAACATCATAATCATTTTTTGCTCTGTCAGAGGGATTTATGGGGTTTGTGTTATTAATGTATGGTGCTGGTTTTAAAAAGTCTTTAATACTCATTTCATTCTCCTAAATTTATAAAAATATATTTATGGTAATCTATTTTGTTTTTAGTACAATAATTAATAATAGCATTTAATAACTTTATGCCACCTTTATTTTTAGTATCATAAATTACAGCGTGCAGATAACTATTAGATAAGGATAATTCTATTGCACATTTTGTTATATTGCCATTAAATTTATTGTTAATAATGTCTTTTATAAAATTGACTCGGTTAAATCCTAGCTGCATAAAAATCTCCTTGTTGTGTAAATTAAAATGAATGTGATATTAGCTAAAAATATTATGATAAAAAATTCACCTAAAGGTATAAAGCCAACTATCCCCATCATTGCCCAAATATCTCCATCTCCCATGCTGGTTATTATTTGCTTATTTGATTTAAAATAGCATCTTAAAATTTGCATAAATATTACTAAACACGCTATAATGCACAGTGGTAATGCTAAAAAATCCATACTAATTTGAAATGTTGTTAAATAGTTAGCAAATATATCATTAAAATTCAAGATTTTGTATATTACATAACCTAAAAATATTATTGGTAAATACGAAAGTCCTTTATCTAGGTGATTTTCCTCATTAGCAAAAGTGATATGGATATTATTGCAATTTTTTAGTTTGATTGATGAAACATAGATAAACACCAAAAATAATGTTCCAGATAATAAATTGTTTAGATAACATACAATATTAAAATTAGAGAATATAGCATATGTGGTACTTAACATAAATAGACTGATACAATAATAGATACTAACTGTCTTTGTGCGAAAATCTTCAATGATTAAATATAAAATATTAATAGCAATAAGTATTTTCATTAATAACATTTCTTAGTCTTCCTTTGCTATATATTCACTTCGTTTACTACCTTCGCTTATATAATAAGAGTTAGATAACGGCTTTTTTATCTTTAGTTCATAGTAAATATAATAGTTGTCTTTTTTATATGGTTTATATTCAAAGTCATCTATATTTTCAATATGGTTTATATACCCTAAATCTATTAGTTCATCTAATTTTTCAGGATATGTTTTTTGCTTTTTATCTACAATATTATTTTCGTTATCCATATATACATCTTTTATCATTAAATGGTCTGTGCTATATCTTTCTAATGCTACATCTAAATTGTTCATTTGTTCTTTTTGTATATCAAACTTAGCCATAGCATAATTTGTAAAAGAAAATATCCCTACAAGACAAAGTATTAACATGATAGATGAATATAAAATCAACTCCCATTCTAAAAATGCTTTTTTGTTCATTTGAACGCCTCCTAAATCCCTGTTAAAACTATGGTATCATGGAAGTGAATTTTAAAAGTATCGACTTTTGAAAAAATGAAAAAATTTTTTTATCCTTATATATCAAGGGTTTGTGAGTTTAAAATGGTTTTGTGTTCGATGAAAATAGGCAAAAAAAGCTGAACTTTTTGTCAGTAACTAAAAAATGTGTTCGAATCGAACACATTTTTAAATAGTTATATTTGATTTTTAGAATGTACTTTTAACCAAATTGTGTTCGAATCGAACACAAAATAAATGTAATAAATGATAAAAATAATCCTGCGGATTAAATTTAAAACAATGATAAAATAACTTTTTGTCGCTTTTCTACTCGCACTATAATGGCATTCATTCCAAAAAAACAAGGGTGAAATGAATAGCTTCGCTACCCTTGTTTTTTTCCCTTCTGCCATTATCTCAAGACGTGCGAAAATCAACAAAAAAAAACAGTCGCATAGGTAGAAAGGAAGATATACATGACTAAATTAAACAACAAAATAATTAATGAGATTAAAGCCTTAAAACTAAAAATGATGAATACAACTAATTTATTAGCTACTTTTGAAAGTTATGGCTTTATTTTGAATGATATCGATATAGATAGTTCTTTAGTAATATTTAAACATAAATTTGAGTATGAAATTATCTTAAAACTAAGATTAATCAGTAAAGATATCTTCTGTATTGAAGATATTAAAATAAATCATAATAATTAGTATTTATTTAGTAATATGCTACAATTAAGATAAAACAAATGAAAGAGATGATATTATGATAAAAGACACAATATTGCAAAATCAAAGTTTAGATATAAAAATAAGTGATATAGCTTTTGAAATTACTCACAAGTTATTATTAGACCCAAAATATGAAAATCCACCAACATATTTAATTGAAGATACAGAAGACTATAATGCAGTGGGAAATATTGTATCTGAAGATAAATCAGAAACATTATTTCTTAGAAAAGAATTACAATCATTAACCCATGATAATTTTAGAGATGTATATGCTTTTTACACATATGGTAATTTAGTATCTATAATGAATGATTTAGTTTGGTATTTAGAAACAAAAATAGAAAAAAATAATATTATACTTGAACAGGAAGTTGCAACTAACATTGCATATAATATGTTAATGAATAACAAAAATAAAGAATATATTTCTGAAATGACAAGTATACCAGTATCTAAACTATATGAAATTGAAGAAAATATCGTTAAAAATAGAATAGAGAATATATTTAAAATCTATAGGTATAATCAAGACATGGATATAAAAATACAAGAATTAGTTCACGAAGATGTTTGTCGGATATTCTTTAGTAAAAAAAATGGAAATGATATTTCAAAATATCCTATAAATTTATTAGATTGTTATGATATAGATGAAGTTGGAGATTTTATATTAAAAGAAAATAATACAATTTTGTATTTAGAAAAAATTTTTAAAACGTTAAAACATAGTGAAATAAATAAACTTTTTTATGATTATATATCATGTTTTACTGATGCTTTAGGCAGTTTGATTGACTATCTTGAAGAAAATATAAAAAATTTAAATATTGAATTTACTAAAAAAGTAGCTCGAAAAATTGCTATGAGAATGATGGCTAATGGTGATGATTGGCAATATATATCTGATGTAACTAATATTTCTATAAATGAACTAGAAGTTTATCAGTGGTTTATAGATAGATGGAATAAACAAGAAATAACATCTAAAAACTAAAATATTATTCACTTAGTAAAAAAACACTCCTTTATGTATAATAATACAAAAATAAAGGAGTGTTTTTTATGAAATGCAAAAATGTAACTTTTGGTAATTATATGTATAACTGGTATATGATATATAAATATCCTAAACATCAAATAACAACAAGAAATGTATGTTTGACCTACATTAATATTCATGTAAGACCTTCTAATATAGGCAGAAGATTTATTCAAAATCTTTCAACCAGAGATATACAAGAATTTTTATCTAATTTATTACAGTATGGAAATAAATCTATTTTATGTACGAAGAAAAAAGGTTTATCTAATTGGACTGTTAATAAAATACGTTCACTTATAATAGCCTGTTTAAATCAGGCTGTTAGGGAAAATATTGTAAAAGAAAATGTAGCCTCATATACAGAGAATATTAGGATTATTAATGTACCTAAAAATGTTTTTACTAAAGAACAACAAGTATTGTTTTTGAATAATTCTAAAAATTATAGATATCATCTGGCATATGAATTGTTATTTTTCACAGGAACCAGGCGAAGTGAGATTTTAGGGCTTAGTTGGGACAAAGTTAATTTTTCCAATAATACTATATTCGTAAGTCAAGTTTTAGTTATCGTTAACAATGAACCTAAACTAAAAGCTATTCCTAAAAATAAATCTTCGATTAGAGTTATACCATTGCCACAAGAATTAATGAATAAGTTATTAATACTAAAAAAAGAACAAGAAGAATATTTTTCTAAGCATAAATATACTAATATGTATAATCTTGTATTTTGTACTAAAAAAGGCGATGTTTACAATCCTAATAATCTCTTACAAAACATGAAAAAAAGATTGAAGCGTTTAGGGTTACCAAAGGACTTGCATATTCATAGTACAAGACATACTTTTGCTACAAATCTTATTCATAATAAAGTGGCTATCGTAGATATTCAAAAATTAGGTGGTTGGGCAAATCCAGATATATTATTAAATTTGTATGCCCATACTTTACAAGAAAGTCAAATAAAAGCGATAGATGAATTATATGCAAATTTCAAAAAATAAAACTCATTCGATTCAGACATAAATATAGGCGTATTTATTAATACGCCTATATTTGATTATGGATATGTTGTTATAGAATATTAATAATTTCTTTAGGAAATAGTACTGATGGATTAGAAATAGGAATGGTAGTAGCTTGGACGTTATCTGTTAATCCTTCAGATAACTATTTAGAGTGTAATGGTCAGGTTGTAGATGGTAGTAAATATCCTAAGCTCTATGCTTTAATGCATAATACTCCAGATTATAGAGGTGTATTTCTTCGCGGTTTAGGAGGTAATTCTGCTTCTTTAGGAGAATTACAGGGAGATGCTATTAGAAATATTACTGGAAATTTTAATGCTACTGATAATAATTCTTGGAATATTAATGCTAATGGAGTCTTTTATGGACAAACTATTGGAGCAGGAGATCAAGGAGGCAAAGCTGGCGAATATAAAAAATATTATTTTGATACAAGTAGGGTAGTTCCTACAGCTGAAGAAAATAGACCTATCAATAAAGCAGTTCGTTATTTTATTAAAGCCAAATGACTTCTTTAGGAAATAATACTGATGGCTTAGAAGTAGGCATGGTAGTAGCTTGGACGTTATCTGTTAATCCTTCAGATAACTATTTAGAATGTAATGGGCAAGCAGTAGATAGTACTAAATATCCTAAGCTCTATGCTTTAATGCACAATACTCCAGATTATAGAGGTGTATTTCTCCGCGGTTTAGGTTCAGTTACTAGCAATCATTATGGAACAGTTACCCATACTTCAGCTAAATTAGGAGAGCTTCAAGGTGATGCTATAAGAAATATTTATGGAAATGTAACAAGTAGTGTTGAAGAAGAAGATGGTTTTGCTAATGGTGTATTTCAACTTATAAAACAACATTTTAACGGAGCTGATTATCGTTATGGTAGTTGGGGATTTTCTTTTGATGCAAGTAGAGTTGTTCCAGTAGCAGTAGAAAATAGACCTATTAATAAAGCTGTAAGATACTTTATTAAAGCTAAGTAAATTCTTTAGGAAATAATACTGATGGATTAGAAGTAGGAATGGTAGTAGCTTGGACATTATCTGCTAATCCTTCAGATAACTATTTAGAATGTAATGGGCAAGCAGTAGATGGTAGTAAATATCCTAAATTATATACTTTAATGCACAATACTCCAGATTATAGAGGGGTTTTTTTAAGAGGATTGGGTGGTAATTCTGCTAGTTTAGGTGTCACTCAAGGAGATGCTATCCGTAACATAACAGGAACAATGGGAGGCTCGAATTCTATTGATGTTGGATTATGGGATTATGGAACAGGAGTATTTTATCAATTTAATCAAGGTAGAAATTCAGTTGCTAATGGTAGGTCATGGTACTCATATGTATCACAAGGTATGGGTTTTGATGCTTCTCGTGTTGTTCCTGTAGCTAATGAAAATCGACCTATTAATAAAGCTGTAAGATACTTTATTAAAGCCAAATGACTTCTTTAGGAAATAATACTGATGGCTTAGAAGTAGGAATGATAGTAGCTTGGACATTATCTTCTAATCCTTCAGATAACTATTTAGAGTGTAATGGGCAAGCAGTAGATAGTACTAAATACCCTAAATTATATGCTTTAATGCATAATACTCCAGATTACAGAGGTGTATTTTTAAGAGGTCTAGGTGGTAATTCTGCTAATTTAGGTATCCTTCAGGGCGATGCTATACGCAATATTACTGGAACTATGGGTGGTTCATCCTCAGATGTAGCAGGATTATGGGATTATGGTACAGGCGTATTTTATCAATTTAATCAAGGTAGATATTCTGTTTATTATAGTAAAGCATATTTTAGTTATGTATCACAAGGTATGGGTTTTGATGCTTCTCGTGTTGTTCCTGTAGCTAATGAAAATAGACCTGTTAATAAAGCTGTTCGTTATTTCATTAAAGCCAAATGACTTCTTTAGGAAATAGTGATGGTCTGGAAATAGGCATGGTTGTTGCTTGGACACTGACAACTAATCCTAGTGATAACTATTTAGAATGTAATGGTCAGGCAGTTAATAACACTAAATACCCTAAACTTTATGCTCTAATGCATAATACTCCAGATTACAGAGGTGTATTTCTTCGCGGTTTAGGTGGTAATAGTGCCACTTTAGGAGAGTTACAAGGAGATGCTATTAGAAATATTACAGGTAATTTTAAAGCGACAGATAATAATGGATGGAATATAAATGCAATTGGAGCATTTTATGGTAAATCATTAGCAAAAGGAGATAGTAGCAATAATGGAGATTGGGGTGCAGATGGTGAATATAAACAATATTTTTTTGATGCTTCTCGTGTTGTTCCTGTAGCAGCAGAGAATAGACCAATTAATAAGGCAGTTAGATACTTTATTAAAGCTAAATAAATGTAATAATTTCTTTAGGAAGTGGAATGGACGGTTTGGAAATAGGAATGGTAGTAGCTTGGACATTAACAACAGATCCTAACGACAATTATTTAGAGTGTAATGGGCAAGCAGTAGATAGTACTAAATACCCTAAATTATATGCTTTAATGCATAATACTCCAGATTATAGAGGGGTTTTTTTAAGAGGATTGGGTGGTAATTCTGCTAGTTTAGGTGTCACTCAAGGAGATGCTATTCGTAATATAACAGGAAAAACTTATACAACAAATGTTCCAACAGCAGCTGGATTTGAATATGGAACAGGTGCTTTCTATATTTTTGATTTAGGAGGACAATCTGTAGATAATAGTGGTTCATATTATAGTTATATTGGTAAAGGTTTAGCTTTTGATATAAGTAGAGTAGTTCCAACAGCTGAAGAAAATAGACCTGTTAATAAGGCAGTTCGTTATTTTATTAAAGCCAAATGACTTCTTTAGGAAATGGAAATAGTCTTGAAGTTGGTATGGTTATTGCTTGGACAATTGCAACTAATCCTTCAGACAATTACCTCGAATGTAATGGTCAATCAATAGACAGCACTAAATACCCTAAATTATATCAACTTATGCATAATGTACCTGATTATAGAGGTGTATTTCTCCGTGGATTAGGTGGTAATTCTACTTCTTTAGGAGAATTACAGGGTGATGCTATTAGAAATATAACAGGAAGTTTTATGGTGGCAGGTAATGGAAACGACCATGGATTAAGTCAACCTCAATCAGGAGCATTTTATCAAAGTTGGAGAACGTCTGGTTCTGAATGGGGAAATAATGGTACACTATATTACATGACATATTTTGATGCAAGTCGAGTTGTGCCAGTAGCAGTAGAAAATAGACCTGTTAATAAAGCGGTTAGATACTTTATAAAAGCAAAATAAATGTAGTAATTTCTTTAGGAAATAGAGATAGTCTTGAAGTTGGTATGGTTATTGCCTGGACATTAGCAACTAATCCTTCAGACAATTATCTCGAATGTAATGGTCAATCAATAGACAGCACTAAATACCCTAAATTATATGCTTTAATGAAAAATGTACCTGATTATAGAGGTGTATTTCTCCGTGGATTAGGTGGTAATTCTACTTCTTTAGGAGAATTACAGGGTGATGCTATTCGTAATATAACTGGTAATTTTGTTGTTATTGGTGGTTCTATTGCATATGAAGGAGTTTTTTCACAAAATAGACATAGATATTCAGGAAGTGAATGGGGAAATTGGGGACCTACGCCATATTATTTAACATCATTTGATGCTTCTCGTGTTGTTCCTGTAGCTAATGAAAACAGACCTATTAATAAAGCTGTTAGATATTTTATTAAAGCAAAGTAATTTCTTTAGGAAATAGTAATTTAAATGAGATTAAAAATAATTCATATGGTTATTATTGTGAATTTCCTAATGGATTATTAATTCAATGGGGTAAAGGTAAATGTTATGAATATCAAAGATATCCTATTTCATTTACAACAGCAGTAAGTCCAGTAGTTTCTGGTGGAGGTAAAGGAGCTTCTATGGTAGATATAGGTAGTTTTAGTGCAAATGGATTTTCTGCTCATTTATCTGATGGTTATGGTCAGCACGACAGTTTTTATTGGATAGCAATAGGATATTAATTTCTTTAGGAAGTAAGATATCCTATTTTAATACACCAGATTTTACCAAAGTTCAACGTATAAGTAGTGGATTTGTATGTCCTAATAATGGTTGGATAAATATTTATAGAGGAATATATAATTATGGTATGCGATTATATATTAATAATATTTTATTTAGTGGTGGTAATAATGGAGTTTATTTCACACCATGTAAATAAAAAATGTAAAAAAAGCAGTTCAATGAACTGCTTTTTATTTTATACGCATAACCCAATATAAAGCCATATATGGTGGCTTATTTTCTATTGGTTGTCCAAAAGAATTACTAGTTCCTGGTATAGTAGCAAAGGCATTTTTAAAGTAACCATGAGTATTACCTTCATTTTTCATAAAATATTCCCAGCTCCATGATCTTACTGGTAGACTTGATACTAAATTTTCCGAACCATTTACTTGATTATTTCCTTGAACCGCAATAGTTTTATTAAGAAAATCTGCTAAATTAGGTAATTGATTTAGTGCAAGTATATTTGTACTTGTACCACCAATATTATTAAGATTATAGGAGTTACCTGCACCAACAATAAACCGATCTCTTAAGTCTGGAGTACCATTTGTTCCATCACAAATATGGTAGTTTAATGGCAAAGCATTTAGAGAGCCTGTATAAGCAATAATGCCGCCTATTGGCACAGAAAAACTGCTACCTAAAGAAGATAGCGGTATTTCTGTACTATATCTTGGACTATTTTCATCATCTTTATAAATTTTTATACTTGCTACTTTAAATACGTTTCCGTTATCATCTTCTGTTTCATTTTCTATTTCATAAGTATAAAACCAATCATCATCATTTTGGTTGCCAGTTATTTCACTTATTTTGGTTTTTGTAGTTACTTCTTCAGCATCTTCTCCTTCAAATTTTTTCTGTTCTGATACTATATCGGAATATGCCTGTGCTTGTGTTGCAGTTTTAGCTGCAGTTAAGGTTGTAAAACTATTTCCCCATAAATTCATAAAACAATTTGCTATTATTATAAATATAATAGTTGCCAGCATTGCTGAAACTACCATATTAGCAGGTCTTTTTTTATTCATCTTATCCTCCTATTATAAAGGCAGATTAGAATATCTAATCTGCCTTTCATCTTTTTATTATATTACCATGAAAGTGTTACTTCACTTTCAAGCCCACCTACAGATACTGCATTAGAAGTAGTGATACTACCACTACCATCTGTACTTGTTTCAATTAAATATTCACCACCCCAAGGATCATTTAGATCTGCATCTTCTGGTAAAATATTCTGATGTGATAGACCATCTACAGATTCTTCTGCAGTAAGTCCTGTTTTTAGATCGTCCATTGTTATACTATCACTTGGATTAATTGCCATCATTTGATATGTTGTTACAGCTGTTTTTATAGTATCCATTTCTTGTTTTGCTGTAGTAACTTTTGCCTGATTAATTAAGAATGGTAATCCTAAAAATAATACACCTACAAGAAAAAGTACAACAATCATGTATACCATGAGCTCTGAAATTGAAAAAGCTTTTCTTTGTTTTTGATTATTAATTGATGTTAATACAAACATTATTATATTTCCCTTTTATAATTTATTAGTTTTTTATTTACCTATTAAACCTATTGCACCATTTTTAAATTCTTCATTTGAATATGTTCCCTTATTATCTGCTCCTTTAGAGTAAATCACAAAACCATTGTCTTTACTTCCTTTTTTTATTTTTTGATAAATAAAATCTTGATTCCAAGCATCTTTTTCAAGTTTATTTATCCATGGACCAAAATGTGATGCATCATTACCTTCAGCATCTTTGTTACCACTTTTGGTTAGTGTTGTCAATTCATCTGGATATTCCCCCATTTCAAATCTATATTGACTAACAGCTGTAGCATATTTAGCTAAAGTTGATTTAGTATCAGCTATTTTGGCAGTGGTTATATATTCATTGGCACCATAAAAGGCTATACTTGTTAGTATTATAACTGCAGCTGTATATATAACTAATGTTGCTAAGTTAAATGCAGGTCTCATATAATTACCTCATTCCTATGCCTTGTACACTTTGTGTAAGTGTAATCATTGGAATATAAATAGATACATATATTGTTATTACGATTACACTAGCAAAACCTATCATTGGTGTAGATATTTTATCTGGCAAGGTTACAAGCAGAGCTAAAAGTTGTTCTTTATAATCTTCAGAAAGCTCATCAAAGGTGTCTGCTGCAATACCTGTTTGCTCAATAGAACGAATTACAAAAATAAAATCATTATCTAATAGTTTATAATATGCATCTACTTCCTCAACGGCATCTGAAAGAGTATATGCATTATTCACTTTTTCAGCAATATCAAGTAGCTCATTTCTATATTTGCTATTATCTATTGCCATAGCTGTATATTGTAAAGCTTTATATGTTGTTATGCCATTTCTTAATAGAATAGCAAGTATTTTACATGTATAATAATGTGTTGTTAGTTTTAAAATATCTTTATATATAGGTACTTTTAATAATAAAATGTCAATTTTTTCTTTATAAATTTTAATTATATATTTGAAAAATATTATTAGACCAATGATTATAAATGGTAATAGCCAAATATAATATATGGCAAAATCGCCTAATCCTAATAATAATTTTGTTACTACTGGTAAGTCTGCATTAAGACTATCAAAAATTTTTTTCATTCTACCGAGCATATAGATTGCTACAATAATTAAAATAACTAATCCTACAAACATTACTTTTACAGTAAACATATTAGATTTTATTTTTCGTGCTATATCTGTTTTTTGCTTCAGATAATATACAATTTCATCTAAAATTGTATTCATATTAGATGTTTCACCAATTCTAAGCATTTCTGCAATAAAATTTGGCATGATTTTTTGTTTTATTATTGCTTCAGAAAAACTATTACCAGAATTCAATTCAGCGATTACATTTTTTAGATAAGGCTTCATTATCTCATGATTAGATTCTAAGTATTCTTCTAATGCTTTATCCATAGGAATACCTGCCTTTTGATAACGCCTTAATACTCTAAAAAACTTTAATAAATCAATATCATTTGGCACTGTACGTTTTTTTATGTGCAAAAATATTAGTATAGAGTTTACTATTTCATAAATTATTTGTTTAAATAGTAATTCGTTCATATATCCTCCTATAAATTATTAATGAGATTATTGATAGCATCTTTATTACCAATTTGATTATAAAGTTCAATTAGACTAGTTTTTCCTGCTACTACATAATCTAAACCTTTCTCCCACATAGAGATAAATTTATTTTTCTTTAAGGCTTCTTTAATTTCTTTCATTGAACTTGTATGATACAAGATGTCTTTTAAATCATCATTAAATAAAACATATTCAACAATAGCTATTCGATTAATATAGCCAGTATGATTACAATGAGGACAATTATTTCTTTGTTCTACAGTTCCTATTTGTTTTAAATCTATTGTTGAAAGTCGATTATATTCTTCTTTAGATAATAAAATTTTGTCCGATTCAGATAATTTGTATTCTCTTTGACAATGAGGACAAAGTATACCAATAAGTCTTTGAGAACTGATTAAATTTACTTGGTTTAACAAAGATACTTTAGACACGCCTAAATCAAGAAGCCTTGAAATTGCCGTTATACAGTCATTAGCATGTAGTGTCGTAAATACCTGATGTCCTGTTGCTCCAGCTTGAATTACAGTTTCAGCGTCTGTTTTATTTCTGATTTCATTGTAGAGAATAATTTCTGGGTCTTGTCTTAAAATTACCTGTAATGCTTTTTGTGAACTAAAGTTAGTAGCATTGTCTTCTGTTTCGTGGATCTGAACCTGACAGTAATTAGGATTATATATTTCTACAGGGTCTTCAATAGTTACTACTATTTTTTCATAATCTGCATTTTTTACTACTTCACCAATTTGAGCATGAAGTGTGGTGGTTTTACCGCTTCCTGTAGGTCCTGTTATAATAAACAATCCTGTTGGGCAAATTTTTAATTGATTTTTGATAATATCAATATCTTTAGATAGATAACCTATATCATATAAAGTCTTTTGCTTACTCAAAAATTGCTGAAGACGAAGTACTACTTTTTCCATACCAGATACCATAGGCATGGTAGAAATACGCACATCAACATCATTTCCTAATTTATCTTTTGTTAGAAAAGAGCCTTTATTTGGCATATTTTTTCTAAGCATATCGGAACTAGCTGAAGTATCTAAGCGTTTAATTGCCATAGATATTCTAGGTATTTCATTTTCTGTAAAATCATAATCTGCACTATGATTTACGTTTTTACCATTTATGCGATATAAAATTTTTATAGAATAGCGATTATTAAATTTATAAGGTAAAAAATGTATATCTGACGCTCCAAATTCTATGGCATCAGCTATGATATTTTTGACTTTATTTAAGATAGGAGCATTATCTTCTATATTTTCTTGTACTTCATGAGCCATACTTTGAGTATTTAAGTCTACTTTGTAGTAGTATTTTAGAGCTTCTTTTAGATTGTAATTGTCAGTTAAAACTAATTTAATTGTTGCATTTAACTTTGTAGAAAAAATATCTTCAATTTCATCTTGCTCAAGCAATGCATCTTCATTACAAACAATATATAAAGTTTGATGTTCTTCATCGTAATTAAAGGGAAGAATCTTATATTTTTGAGCAATGTTTTTATCTACTAAAGCGACAATATTTGCAGGTATATTTAATTTTACAAGTGAGGCATCTATATATTTACCTTTATCTATCATCTTTTGTTTTAGTGATTCATCTGTAATAAATTCCATTAATTCACCTTCTTTATTTGTTGATTTTCTTGATTATCTGTAGTTGAAGTTAATTCATTTAATACTTGGTTTTCTTTTTTTATCTGTGGTAATAGATTTTCAGGTATATCATCGTTGATAATATATGGCGTTATGGTGATGAATACTTCTGTGTTAGATTTATTTTTCGTATGATATTCAAATAATTTGCCTAAAAGAGGGAGTTTTCTTAAAAGTGGAATACCAGATATTGTATCAAAGTCTTCTTTACTCATAAGTCCACCAATAACAAATGTTTGACCAGATTTTAAATGAGCAATGGTGTTTGCTTCACGAGATGCAATCTGTGGAGCTTGCATGCCACCTTGCTCTATATATTTTGTAATATTTTTTATCTGTGTATCGATATCTAAACTCACTATTCCTGAAGCTTTATCTATAGTAGGTTTAATATTTAAGGTACTGCCTATATCTTGGTAATCAAAAGTAATATTAGTTGAACCGTCTGCTGTATTTTGCTGAGGAATTGGCACGCTATCGCCCATAAAAAGTTTTGCTTCATATCCATTTTCTGTTAAAATTACAGGTCTACTCATCACTTTTCCTTTAGATATTGCTTCATTAAGCTGACTGGTTACACCAAAAGTTAATTTTGTTCCCCAATTCTGATGAGATATAGGGTCATCAACGTTGTGCGTGTAACTTGGCATTGTATAGTTAAAGCCAACATCTAAATCTTTGGTGTGAGATGTTTCGATTAATTGTGCTACAATCAAGCATTGACTTACTGGTTTATCTATGGATTTTATAAGCCTTCCTGCCTGAGTTAATTCGTAGCTATTTCCTGTAACGGTAATTGTAGAATATTGGTCATTAGCCACTATATTTGCTTCATCGATACCTAGTCCTTTAAGCTCGTTTATTAATTTTTCTTTATCTGCATATCTTACATTAAAGCGTTCAGAACTTAGCATAGTATCTTCATCTTTAGAAATTCTATAAGTCCCATTAGAGTTAGACCAGTTTAAGTTGTAGGTAGCTGTTAAATAAGATACTACTTCATCTAAAGTTACATTTTTAAGTGTGGCATATACCTTAACGTCATTTAAGTCATCACTATCTACTACTAAGATATTGCTTCCAGAAATTTTTCCTAGTAAGTAAAATACACTAGTAAGTGGTGCACCTTGCCAATCAAAATTATATTTAGGACCATCATATACAGGTTCATCTTCTAACGTTACAATATCATTTTCTGTGGGAATATATTCATAATCTGTAGGAATTCCCTCACCATATATATTTAGTGGTGTTGGTGTTTCATTAATAGTGGTTATTTCTACATTTGTATTTTTAACATTATCCTTATTTTCGGCATATTTATTAAGTACATCTTCAACTGTTAGTTTAGGTTTAAGTGGTTCTTTTTTGAATTGAGCTGCAAATGCTTGTGCTTCTTGACTTGGATTTGCATGAGCAAATGAAGTTAAAGTTATACTTAAGGGAATAGTAAGCATAATTGTCTTATTTAAAATTTTTTGCATAAATTATCCCGTCCTTATTGTGCTATATTATAAGATATTTGATTACCATTACTGAAAGTAATACCATTGTTATTTATCTTAGATATAGTATTACCATGTAAAGTATCACCTTCTTTTACCACTTGACCGTCTACAATAGCAATATTTTCTCCATATTCATTAGAAGAAATTCCTTGAATTTGAGATGTTGGTGTTGTATTTATAGCTGGGACTTGTGGTAAATTGTTTTGATTAAATGAAGGAATTGGTGGTAAATTACCATTTTGATTGTAATTAGGTATAGCAGGTAAATTAGTATTTTGAATTTTATTTTTGACCATTTTTTCTGGATTATTTGCTAGATAAATAGGACTATCTTTATTGACAAAAGGATTTTCTAAGCTAGCTAAATCTATATAGTTATTATTATTTGCTTGTTTATTTTTAGCTATTGCATTGGTATTTATATTAGGCTTAGTTGTAGTGTTTTTTTTATTATTATTACTATCATAATTAAAGAAAAATAATGTTGCTGCAACACTACCTATAAATACTAATAAAGTAAGAGGAATAATAACTTTTAGTTTTGGCTTGGTTTTAATCGTAAGATTATTCACTAATTCGTCATCATAGCTTATATCTTTATTTTTTTTAGGTTTTAGTTGAATATTTTTAAAAAAGCTTTTCATTTTGTCCTCCTATTTTATGTAAATTCTATATACCATATCGACCTTTACATTATTAGTTTGATTAGTATTTATTTTATCTTTAGATTTAGTATCATAAGTTTCATCACTAGAGATTTGTATTTTTTCTATGGTTATTAGGGCATCGCTCATGTTAGTAAAATTTGTAACCACAGTTATAGCTTTTGACCAATCTCCTACAAAAGAGATATCATATTCTCTAAAGGATATTTCTTTATCCTTTTTGTTCGTTTTTTTAGCTTCTTTTTCTGAGAATTTTTCTAAAAGTAGTTGATGTTTAGCTAGATTATTTAAAATTTCTGTTTGTACAGTATCTAATTGTTCTTTATCTATAGGTCTATATGTTTCTCTATTTATTTTGGTAGCTAAATTATTGTATTCATCTATCGTTTTTTGCATATTAGCCATATTAGCTTTAGTTATGTTTGCTTCTTGATAACTCATACTCAATTCAAAAAATAAACCTAATATGATTAAAAATACAACAGAAGTTATACCTATATATTTAAAAGCTCCTTTAATTTTAAATAATTCTTTGATTTTCATTTATTCATCTTTCTCCTTATTTGTATTTTTATTTTTTTTAGGAGTATTTTTAACCACTTTTGCTATAGAAATTTCAGCAGAATTAATTCCATCAACAGTATTATCTATCTTAGTTAACATTATATTTTTAAATCTATCGCTATTTAATTTAGAACTAAATTCTTGTATTTTAATAGGGTCTTTAGATACTAAATCTATTTTTATCCAATCATTATTTACTTTTTTATCTCTTTGATTATTTATTGAAAGTTTAGTAAAGCCTAAGGTATTATTATCTGGCTTATTAGCTAAAATCTCACTTAAGATTGGCTGTATAGGTTCTGTTTGCTTTTTAACATTTTTAATAATCCCATCTTCTTTTTTTAACGATATTATTTGCTTATTAGCATAATTGAAATCTGTTTGTAATTGTTCTGGTATAGTAATAGTACTTAGATAATATAAAAATACAGATTGTACCCCAATAATAAATGTGAACATAAGCATTGTTATTTTACTTGCTTTTTTTATATTTTGTTCTAATTCAATAAGTTTAGTACTTTCTTTGACTATTTCAGGTAGGATATTGGCTGAATTAATTTTGATGTATTTTAACCTAGGTGGTTCAAGTTCTTGTAGTAAACTACCAATACCTATATAGTAAGTACCAATTTCTATCTGATTATATTTTTTTGTTATCAGATTAGAATTTGGTCGCGTTTTATAAATACGAGCGTTTTCATCAGTAGAAGCAAAAGCTAATCTTGATACATTTTCCTTGGTAGAAAAGACATGAATATCTGCGTTACCTGTTATGGCTTTGAATTTATTTTTAGCTACAGCATTTGCTTGAAGCAGTGCATCAGATAACATCATTGAACTATTTTTAGTTTTTAAATTATCAATAGTGTATTCTTTAGATAAATTCATTTTGAATAATCCTGCTAATGGTGAATACATAACTATACTTGCACCATATTTATATATCTCAAAAATATATGTTTCTTGTTGAAAAGTATTTTTATATCTAATAGCACAAAAACTTAATGGTTCTATAGATTTAATTAGCAGATTTACATTTTTACTAGCTTGTAATAAGGAATCAATATATGTTTTTTCAATGCTATATACTGTTTTCCATGAAAAGGTAGTACTTTTTAGATTAAAAGGCAAACTATAATAATATTTATTGGTGTCTATATTATTAGTTTGTAAAAATTTATCTATATCTTTTTGTTTTTCACTATTTGTGGGGTAGTAAAAATAATCAATATTAAATTTATCATCAGGCAAGATAAAATATATATCCGTTTTGCTTTTGGTTAGTGACACTATTTCATCTAAATACATAGTTAACGCATTAACATCTTTATTTATATAAGCTTCATATATAGATTTATATGAAATTAGAGATTTTATCTCTAATTTATTTTTTACTTTTTTAGATACAACAATTTGTGTTGTATCTTCAAAAATAGTAATGGCAATCATAAAATCCTCCTCAATCTTCACTTTGTAAAATATGTAGTAAATTTACTGCTCTGAGTGAAGCTGTAACCATTTTATTAGCTTTTATTGCTTTAATTTTACGTATTTTGGTGTTTTTGATAATATCAATAATAAAACTTATACCTACACTATCTATAAGGTTAGTTTCTGAAAAATCCATTATTACTTCAGTACAACCATTATTAATAGCCTCTTTAAAATCATCTGTAAGTTCTAAATATATAGGTAGTGTCATATCTCCTTTAACTTTTATCGTTGCTAATGTATTATTCATTGTTACATATTTCATATTTATCCCTCATTTTGTGTTCGATTCGAACACATTTTTTAGTTTTATAAAAATTGCAGTGATATCATCTTTTTTATTTTGTATATTGCCTAATGTCAATAAATCAGACAGACCATCTGTACAAAATACTATTTCCTCTACATTACTTACATCTAAAACTTCTTCTTGGTAATTATCCGTGCTAAAGCCTAATAAATTACTACAAAGTGCGATTTCTCTATACGCTAATTTATCTTTTAGTAATATGTTAGGCATACCAGCAGGAATGTAATATAATTTTTTATTTTGTATGTCCAGTTTAAAAATAATAGCCACTACATAAGCACTAGTGTCTGAATCGGTGTCCATTTGAAATAGTATTTCTTCGTTAATATTATTCATAACTTCAGTTAGTGATTTAAAAACTTTCTTGTCATAAAATCTAAACGCATAATTGAAAATAGTCTTTATCTTCGCTGTTTGTCTCCAAGCAATTAAATCATGACCTGTACAATCAAACAGGTAGCCATATAAAATATTTTGTTCTTCATCAAGCCAATATTTAAATAAATCTCCAGATAGATTTAAATATGGACTATAGATGTAATCTACTGCTAAATCATCTTTATCAATAAAGTCTGGTAAAGTTTCTGCTTGGTTTATTTGTGCTTTTTTTACAGTTTCTTCTAATGTAGTGCTAAAACCTAATTTGAAATTATTAAAAAAAGTGGCAATTTGTAATGTAAATAAGTCTTTATCTATTGGTGTAGCTATAAAATAATTGATGTTTAAGTCTTTAAGTTTAGTATTATTCATATTTTGTTTAGATAAAAACATAAATATAGTTAAATCTTTGTATGAAATACTATCTTTAATCATTAACTCTTTTAAGATTTGACAAAAAACTATGCCGTTTATTTTGTCTAAGTCATCATCAATGAATAAGACTGATGGTTTTAATGTATTATATAAGCTTAATCCTGTTATGGGATTGTCTGTTGTAAGTATTTGATGGTTATTTCCTATTTGTGATATCAATATTTTTTTTATGATATCTTTTTCCTTTGAGATAATTAATATATCCATATACTTTATATTTCCAAAACACCAATATCTAATTTATTTAGTAATTTTTTATTGGATAGTTTTCTTATTTTATAAGGAAGATATACCACCAAATGTACTGTTTGCATATCAGGCTCTAAGATTACACGGTCACAAGATTGGAGCATTAACCATATTCCCCTACCAGAAGATTTATCTTGTATAATTTCATGCCAACAAGCATTATTATTTTTAGTTAATTTAAATAAATTATCCTTTATCATCTTTGCTTTGGTTTTATAAGTATCTGCTTTTATAGACACAATTAAACTTTTATTTATATATTTTATTGTTATATCTATTTTTGCTCTATCATAAGACTTTTTATTATATCTACAAGCATTACAAATAGCTTCTGTTATAGCTACCATAAAAAATGCAGCTTTCTCGTTATCCTTAAAATACATATAAAAGAAATCAAATAGCACTTGATGAGGATAATTTTGATAGCCAATAAAATTAAATTTATATTCCATTTTGCACCTATTTACTTTGTGTATTATTACTGTTATTATTTTGTAATTCTTCTAAATCTGCCTGTATTTCATTAAAAATGCTTTCATCACTAGGTAGTGAAATACTTACATTGTCATCATAATTAGATACTACATAAGGCATAGTTAAATTATTATAATAATCCCGTAAAGTCTTAGCTAAAGCTATATCACCTATCTTAGTTGCTTCATCTATTTGTATTAATAATTCTTGCTTTAACGCATCATTGCTATTTAACGCATTTTCAGCCATAAAATTATATCCTTGAATTTCATTGTCTAAGATATTCTCTGTATAATCTTGGCTGTTAAATTCATTGATAGCTATATTGACTTCACTATCATTAGTAGCAGCTTCACTACTATTAATTAAGTATGAATTTACAGCTACTAGACCTATTAAAATAAGTTCTTTTTTCAAATCAATCACTTTCCTGTAAATATTATTAATGGTATAACTTTGTTTTTAATATTTTTTATGGGAACTTCTCCAAAATATCTACCATCATAAGAATTTTTATTATTTAATCCGATAGGGAGAAAATAACCCTTATTAACATGATGTTTTCCATATTGAGGAATAATACTTCTACCTAGAGAATCTCTAGTAGATATATCGCCTACATATTCATCATTAACGTAAATAGCTTTATTATCTACATAATAGGTATCACCTTCTAAAGCTTGTATTTGTTTTAGTAAATAAGTGTTTTTGTCTATATACTCTCTTTGTGTCATAAATTGTTTTATTTTTGCTGGTACTTCAAATAAAACCATATCACCTTTTTGATAATCTGCTTGAAGAATTTTAGGAATGACAAAATATATTCCACAAGGTACAGATGGTGATAAATTTATAGTGAAAGGAGTATATTCAAAGAAATTGAATACCAATAATAAAAGAAGAAGTAATATACAAATCAAGTTTGCTTTAAATTTGCCCATAAATCTATTCTAATATAAAAGTGGATTTTAAAAGTATCGACTTTTGAAAAAATGAAAAAAATTTTTTATCCTTATGTATCAAGGGATTGCGGGTTTAAAATGGTTTTGTGTTCGATGAAAGTGGGCAAAAAAAGCTGAACTTTTTGTCAGTAACTAAAAAATGTGTTCGATTCGAACACATTTTTTTAGTAATTATATTTAATTTTTAGAATGTACTTTTAACCAAATTGTGTTCGATTCGAACACAAAATAAATATAGTAAATGATAAAAATAATCCTGCGGATTTAAATTTAAAACAATGATAAAATAACTTTTTGTCGCTTTTCTGCTCGCACTATAATGGCATTCATTCCAAAAAACAAGGGTGAAATGAATAGCTTCGCTACCCTTGTTTTTTTCCCTTCTGCCATTATCTAAAGACGTGCGAAAATCAACAAAAAAACAGTCGCATGAGTAGAAAGGAAGATAGTTGTGATTAGAGTTAATAAAAATATTGCAAGAAATCAATATAATCAAGGAAAAATTATAAGATTAATTCCTGCTAAATTAAATTTTGATACAAAAGTTTTTCAAGATGTTTATTTGGGAAAATATGCAACTACAGATTTTGATGAATTAGTAGATATATTCAAATTTGTATATTGTAAAGGGAAAAGGGGATATTATCCTAATTTTTACATTGAAAGGATTTAGTTTAGTTATAAGATTAGATATGATAAGCATTTAGCTTATCATATCTATAAACAATAAATAATGATATAATAAATAAGAGGTGCAGACAATGAAAAGAAGAACACTAAACAGATTGAATGATTATTTCTTTAAAAGGTTAATGGGAGATGATAAAAGAAGTGATTTAACTCTAAGATTTTTAAATCTTATATTAAATAGAACAGAAGAAAATGCGTTTAAAAAAGTTGAATTTTTAAATCCTGAATATAATCCATTAACGAAAGACGGTAAACTTGCAATATTAGATATTAAAGCAAGTGTTGATGATAAAACATTTGTAAATATTGAACTTCAAGTATCAAGGCAAAATTATATGCCAAAACGTTCAATGTTTTATATATCTAGAATGTTTTCAGAACAAATGGTAAAAGGTCAAGACTACGAAACATTAAAGCCTGTAATTGGTATAAATTTATTGGATTTTAGCCTATTTGATGATATTGATACCTGGCATAATGTAGCAAGATTTAAATTAGATAATACAGATAAAATATTAACAGATTGTATGTCATTACATTTTTTGGAGCTTCCTAAATTAAAATATAGCGATATTAAAAAAGTGAAAAAATTAGAAGCATGGGGAGCATATTTTTCTGGTAGATGTAGTAAGGAAGAGTTGGAGGTGCTACTGATGAATGAGCCGTTATTACAAAAAGCAGTATCTTTTGAGAGAACATTTTTAAATGATGATAAAATGTATAGAGAATATCAGCAAAGAGAAGATGCTATTCGAGAAGAAACAACTAAATTCAATAGAGTTAAACGAGAAGCTAAAGCTGAAGAAAAATTAGAAACTGCAATCAAATTTTTAAAATTAGGTGTAGATGTAAATACAGTTGCTAGTGGAACAGGATTAAGTTTAGATAAAGTAATAGAGATTAATCGTCAACTAAATAAATAAAATTTTATAAAAGAGTAGGTTGTATAGATATGCAATCTACTCTTTTATCTTTTATATCTTTTATCTTTTATAATGACAAATGTGTTCGATTCGAACACAAATATAGTAAATGATAAAAATAATTGGATTATACTCTTTTTTGAAAAACGTGTTCGATTCGAACACATTTAATCAGCTAAATCTAAAACTTTAGCTATGACCTTTTGTCTAAAAGAATAAAGTATCTTTTTTATTTTGTGAAGAGGAATATGGTATTTTTCAGCGATTAGATTGAGATTAATAAATGGATTTTGCTTTTTATCAAATATTATTTGCTGTTCTAATTCACTCATTGAACTTATCTCTTGGAGAATTATATTGTTTATTTTTATTAGTAATTTTTCTTTTTGATATAAAATTTTTAGATAATCATAGCTAACGTCCACATATATATTATTTCTAAGCAAAAAAGAAATTTCTTCTTTGAGTTTGTACCTTAAAGAAGAAAGCATATTTAAAAGTGTCATAAACATCTCATAGGTTAGTTTTTCCATAAATAATTGTTTTATGTCATAAAATATTATATTCATCAAGAAGTTAATCATCTTTCTATTTATTTCGATTATACCGGATTTACTGATGTTTAATGACAAGGAAATTTTAGCTAAAGTATATCCTTGCTCATAGCGTAGTTTTAAAAACTCTTGATATTTAGCTGGCATTTTTTGCAAAAATTGATTTATTAAGTAAAAATCAAGATATAAGCATAATTGCCTATACCGTATCTTATAAATCAAGGGATTTTTCTTATGTGTTTGTATATATTCTTCTTGTTTGGTATTAATTCTGTTATAAGTATTTGTGTCAAAAAATAAAATCAATCTATCTTTTAGTATTTCTTTTCTTAAAAACAATATCTTATCACCTTATATGCTTTTCTAGTTTTAATAATAATTCTTGAATATTTTCTGTTGAAGAAGTCATATTTTCTAAGAATTGTTGTAAATTTTTTATATTATTTATTTCATTCATATAATCACTAATTTTACCTTCAGCTTTTTTCATTTGCATTATTAATTCTAATTTTTCTATGTTTAGCAGTTTATTTATACTGCTTTTTATAACATAGAATTTGTTATTATCTATATTTTCATCATCAAGAATGGTACGTAATTTATCTATTTCTGCTAAATATTTATCCTGTAATTTTGTTATTGTCATTTCAATTAACCTCTATTCATAAAAAAATTTCTTATCAATTTTGAAATATCTACAGATTTTAATTATGTTTGCCTCTCTAGGTATCATTGTTCCGCTTTCCCATCTATGAATAGTAGATGGATTCACTAATAAGATATCTGCAAATTCTTCTCTCGTTAAGAGTTTTTGTTCTCTTAACCATTTTATTTTTTCGCCAATACTCATAATAATTCTTTAAGTTGTTTGGTAGAAGTCTCTAAAACTTCTATTAAATCAATTAAATTTTGCCTATTTTTCTTGCTATATTTGCAAGTATTGAACTCAAAAGCTATAGCTTTACATTTAGTGCCTAAATATACCTTACAACTAGTAACCATATTTTCCAAATCGTTAAAATTTCCTTCAGATACTAGTTTTTTTAGCACATCATTTTCTTTTTGTAAATTTGCTATTGATACTTTTAGTTGATGATAGTCTTTAGGTGGAACAATTTCTTTGACTTTAATTACTTTTTCCATATTAATTCACCTCAAACTTCTTCAAAATAATGATAGACTTTTAAAGTAGATATCATAATTTCTACTTTATGGAATTTTTTCTTGTTATCATAACCATAAATAAAGGCATGACCTTTATCATTTTGATAAAAGCCAGACCCTTTTACATAAATAGGATTACTATTCATTTTGTTAATTGCTTTCGCTTTAAATATCACCCTCTCTATTATTTTCATTGATATTTCCTCTTTCTAATTTTATATCTAAGTCTTTTTCACACTTAGCAATAAGTTTATCTAAATAATCTATAGTTGCTAACATTTTTAATCCTTTATCGTCGTCTTTTATAGTATTTAACAAGGTATCCAATTCATTTTTCTTAGTATTTAAAACACTTAAACAGGTTTCTATAGCACTGAGTTCAATATCTTCATTATCATTTTCAATGCTATTCTCTATAGTTTTTATTTTAGGGTTTGTAACTGTGTTAGGAATATTATCTTGATTAGTTGATTTTGACAATTTATCATTTTTAGGCTTTGGTGTATCTTTTTTTCCGTCCTCTTGTTTAGGACTGTAGTCTTCATTTAAATCTTCAACATTATATCCTTCTTTAATAGATTTTTTTAAATTTCTAAGTTCCCTAGTAGATATATCATCTTTTTGTTTAATTATCTCTAAAGCTTTTTGTTGTTCTTTTTCACTTAACCCTCTAAGTTCAGCAGCTTTAGAAAAAGTAAGTGTAGAATTTTCATCTTCAACAGCTTCTCTTATTTCTGGACAAAATTTATTATAATCCCAGTATCTTTGCAATTCGGCTTCAGAAATACCTATTCTATCAGCAATATTCTTTCTAAAGCGTCCTTTTTCATTTTGGACTTCTTTGGATAATATTTCTGTTAATATAGTTATTTCATTAAATCTGGTTTTAAAATCTTTTTCCCTTTGGGTATTTCTACCAATAATAGCCATTTTTTCATCATCAAGACTTTTGATAGTGTCGTTTATGAAATATGGTACTTTTTTAGAAGATAATTTGCCTTCATTAAAAGCTTGTAACGTTGCTAATTGTCTTCTATGACCAGAGATAATTATAAGTTTTTCGTCTTTTTTTATTACTTCTATAGGATTTTTGACACCTCCACTTCTAATGATTTCAGCTTTTAAATCATCAATGTTTAGTTTTCCATAAATAATTTCATTTTCTGGATTTACTTCTAGTTCATCGGCATCAATATAATCACAAACCAGTCTTAAGGATTGTTTAGTATTTGCCGATGAAAATACTTTTGCCATGTTTATATTTTTTATTGCCATAAAAACACCTCATTATGTTGAGATGAAAAGTTGTCCGAATCAGACAACTTTTCTATTTGATTTTTATTCATCATATAATAATTCATCTACAAATTTATTCATTTGTCTTGCAAATAATGAACGTGGAGATAATTCAATCATACTTTTTCTCAAGTTTATAGCTTCAAATAAACGTTTATTTGAAGCATAGTTATTGACTAGATTTATGTTAGTTTTGAAAAATTTGTATTTAGACTGAGCTTTGCTATATGTGTTTGTGATGTATTTATTCATCAACGCACCTCGCAAAATAAAGTTATTTTGAGGGTCATGTTCATTATAACTTTCATCGTATAGTTGTCTATCTTTTAATACGTTTTGAAATTGTATATCCATTTCATTTAATCCACTATTTGCATAATCGTCGGGATTAGTTACAATGATTACTTGATTAGTGGCAATTAGTGCATTATATACTGTAAAATTAATATCTGGAGCATTGTCTATTATGCAAAAGTCATATTTATCTTCTACAGATTTTAAAGCATTTTTCAAAATAAAAGTTTTATCTTCAGCATCAATTTCTGTATGCTTCATATTTAGCGGTAACAAAGTCATATTGCTAGGTAGTATATCTATAAGACCTTCTTGTATTTTTCTAGCTGGATAAATTGCCTTTTGTATATCTAAATCAGGATTTAAAAATACATCGGCTAATGTTATTTCTTTATCTTTAGCATTAAAGAAATAACTTGCATTTCCTTGTTTATCATTATCAATAAATAAAACTTTTGCTCCAGCACTGGCTAATATATATGCTGTATTTGTGGAAATAGTAGTTTTTCCTACTCCACCTTTTAAATTTATAAAACTATATGTTATCATAGAAATACCTTCCTTAATTTATAAAAATATGCTAAAATAATAGTATTATATATTGTTATTTTAGTAGTTAACAATAGGAGAAAGTCATGAGCTTTATTCATGGCTTTCTTTTTTATTTTTAAAAGCTCTTTTACAATCTTTAAACCACAAACAAACATTATTATTACAAGCTTGTTTAGCATAACAAGCTTGATTTCCTTCATTTCGTTGAATGCTATGAATTAATACTTCTTTAGTTGCTTTTTTAGGTAAAACAATTCCTTTTTCATTAGCAAATTTTCTAATCTCTTTTATTATCATTTTAGTAACCTCTTTTCTTATTTTTAAACATGTTCGAAATCGAACATATTATACTTGTTTCTTTTTAAATATATCAATATTCACATTTTGGGATAAAGCTACATCTACTTTTTCTAAAAAATCATGAATATTTAAATTTTGTTTATCAGCTAATATTCCAGTTAAAGCTAAATATAAACAAATAATATCCGTATCTTCTCCATCTACTAAAAAACGAACTTCTTTATCATCATATATAACACTTGTTATATAACCAATAATTTCTTTATCATCATTTATATTTAGCATATTCATCATTTGGGCAATCACTGTATTTTTATTAATCACTTTTTAAAGCCTCCATTATTGTATACCTACTCAAACTCCGTATCATACAGTACATTAGGTCAATTTTTTGTCCTATATGTACTGTTTTTTGTTTAGCTCTTTTCTTTAAAATTAAATCATATCCATTGTAAACATATACTCCTATTCCATAAAATTTAATATCAATATCTTGTTTGACTTCGTTATAAACATCTTGTGCTAATACAAGGTAATTATAATCACCTGCAAAAGATAATTTAGCTTTAGAATAAAAATCTTTTTTTGATATTTTTATCTCATAACAACGAAATATATTTTTTGTATCCATTGTCATGTAATCAATACGTTCTGTTCCATAACCTTCTCCTAAAGTTACCTCTAATGCACCATAAATGCCGGGTTCATTAGCTCTTGTTGCAAAAATTAAAGATTGCTCAATTTCTTTTGTTAAAGCTGTTTTCATAAGATTTCCTCTTTTTTTATTTAAATTAATTTTAGAAAGGAATTTCTTCATCTGGATGAACTTCTTGTCCAAAATTTTTAGCTTGTGGTGAAAGAGGTTTACTTTCTATGGTTGTAGGTTTTGCTCCCATAAATTCAAGTTCTTGAGCAATAACTTCTGTGACATAACGTTTACTTCCATCTTGAGCATCGTAATTGCGAATTTGCATACGACCTTCCACTAAAATTTGACTGCCTTTAAATAAGTGTTTACTACATACTTCAGCTAATTTATCCCAAACAACTATAGGAATAAAATCTGCTGTTTGTTCTTGATTATGACTAAACCTACGGTTCACAGCTAAAGTAAAGCTTGCCACCGCTTTTCCTGTCTGTGTATAACGTAGTTCTGGATCACGCACAAGGCGTCCTGCTAATATTACTTTGTTCATAAATTGAAGACCTCACTTTCATAAAAATCATCAATAAAATTACAATTTATATCATATCTTTTTATCACAAATTTAATAATTTTTCCTTGGTTACTAATAATAGGGATATACTTTATTAAATGATTTGTATCTTTGTTGTATATATACATATTGCCATTTATATTAACTAAATTTTCTTTGTCTAATTGACTAATATCTTTAGGATAAGCATTATTCTTTTGATAATACTCTATTATATTTTGTTTTGCATAGTTAAAATCTAAATAGCTAGTATATATATAGACACTTGAATAAATTATCATAGGTATAACTCCAAAAAAAAGAAATAAAAAAATTAAAAGATCGTCAGGTATAAGTAATTTTAGTATATTTAGTATAGATTTTTTTATTTTACTCATAAAATTTCTCTCTTCTCTCTATAATAAACCTTTTTGTCGTAATTTTTCTTTATATTTTCCATAACTCATATTATGCTTGTCAGCATCTGCTTTAATTTTATTCAATAATACCATTCTTTCTTCAACCTCCTGTTGTCTTTTTTTGCTTTAAGTGAATAATAATTTGGATTAGGATTAATACGATTTGTCATAATAAAAATCTCACTTATAAATCTTCTTCTTTTATGCCTGTGTAATCGCATAACTTTTTAGGTGATATATGATAAGTATAAGTTTTTTTACCTGGCATCTGCATAGCTACTCCAAATGGTAAGATATTTCTTTGTAGTCCGATTCGAACAAATTGCTGTGATTTACCTAATATTTCTGCTGCACGTTTTACAGTCACTTTTGCTTTTTTACACATATAATCTACTCTCCTTATTAATCTTTTGCTAAGTCTTGAAATCTTACGTATTCTTTATGGAAATATACTGGAATAGTTCCTGTTGGTCCATTTCTATTTTTTGCTATAATCACATCAGTTATATTTTTATTTTCAGTTTCAGGATTGTAATAATCTTCACGATATAAAAACATAACGATATCAGCATCTTGCTCCAATGAACCAGATTCGCGTAAATCACTCAACATAGGTTTTTTTACCTGTCTTGATTCTACGCTACGAGATAATTGTGATAAAGCAATTATAGGAATATCTAATTCTTTAGCAAGAATTTTCAAGCTTCTAGATATTTCAGATATCTCTAGATTTCTATTCTCACGACGAGTTCCTTCCAGTAGTTGAAGATAATCTATTATAATAAGCTTAATATCATTTTCTCGTTTTAATTTTCTTGCTATTGAGCGCAAACTCATTAAATTCGATATTTCATCGTTTAATATTAATTTTGATTGGGAGAGTTTGTTGGATACTTTTATTAATTTTTGTGTATGTGCATCATCTAAATTTCCTGATTTTAAATTAAACAGAGGAATTAATCCATAACTAGAAAAAATTCTATGAATTAATTGATTAGATGACATTTCTAATGAAAAAAATGCTACAGGTGTATCTTTTTTTATGGATAGATAACTAGCTATATTTAAAGCAAATGCTGTTTTTCCCATACTTGGTCGAGCAGCTAAAATCATAAAATCAGAATTTTTTAAACCCTGTAAAAAACTATCTAGATCCTGTAAACCCGTTTCTAATCCTAACAATTCTCCTTTATGATTAATAATATTTTCAATATCTACATATGCGTTTAAAGTTTGTTCTTTAATATTATTTACTTTGGTTGTAACAAGTTTTTTTGTTAATTTAGATAGTAGTTGTTCAGCTTTATCTAAAATCGTTTCTGGAGTATCTATACTCTCACTATCGTAGCCCATATTTTCCATATATTCCGCAATATGAACTATATTTCTAAGCATAGATTTTTCTTTTACAATATTTATATAGTGCTTCAAATTAGCAGTAGATGGCACTTTATTAGCTAAAGATGTTACAAAAACTATACCACCAACTTCTTCAAGTTTACTAATATGTGTTAGGTAATTTGTTAATGTAATAATATCTATAGCTTTTTTTGAAGTACTTAAGTTAAGCATTGCTTTAAATATTGTTCTATGATTTTTTCTATAAAAATCCTCAATATCTAATAATTCGGAAACTTCATATATTGTTTCTTGATTTATTAAAATAGACCCTAGAACAGCTTCTTCCGCCTCAATGTTTTTAGGAATTTCTCTTTTTATCATTGTATACACTCCTTTCTTGGTATATACTTATATTAGAACTATTTTTATTTATGCTCGTTTTGATTATTTATCAAAACGGGCTTTTTTTATTCTCTTTACTAAATCAAGATTAAACTTAATATCTAACTCCATGAATAAATTCAAAGAAATATTGTCTCTTTCTATCATGGCATCTATAGATTGTAAGAGAATTTTTTTGTCTGATTCAGATAAATCTTTATTACTATTCTTATTAAAAAGTAATTCAGGGAGTTTATTCATTGCTTCATCAGCCTTTTTGTCATAGATTTTCAGCTCTAAAATCCGAGCTTGGATATGTCTATCCGTCTTACGATATCTAAACAGTCTATTTAAGCCTGTTGCCTGCATAGCCATGCTTGCTGCTGCTATAAAATTGTTTTCAGCAAATTTTCTCATTTTCTTTGCAGGTAAAGTCCTTTTGCCATGTAATGCCTGATATATTGCACTTATAGAGCAATTTAACTCTAAAGCTACAGCTTTAGGTGGCTTATTAATCGACATAATAGCCAGTTGTATCATATCAGGTAAATCGTTAATAAGATTAGGTTCAATCATAAAATACTGCTCCTATTTGTGTAAATAATACACATTTTTTATACCAAAAATAGTGCTATATTAATTTTAATCTGCTTCATTTTCTAACAATTTTAGCTGTTTTTCTAATTGCTTTTGAGATTTATTAGTATTTTCTTCTCGTTTTTTGTTGGATAAATTTTTATATTCTTGTGTTTTTAAGGGATAGTTTCTATCACAGGCTACAAAAAGCCATGCAGATATATTTTCTATCTTAATACCTCGTTTTATCTCTATCTCTAAATTTTTTAACTGCTTAAAAATTAAATCATCATCAAATTTCTTTTGAAATATTCTTAATGTGTTTTCATCAATACTATATTTCTTAAAAAGATTTAATATTTTATTTAAAATATTTTCTTCTTGATTTTTAATGATAATCTCATTTTCAAGTTCAGGTGAGTCTACATTATGCTGTTCTAATTTTGGTATTCTATCCGTTCGTGGTTTTTTCTCTACCATTTTTACATCTGGTAAAATTTTTAATAACAAATCCTTATATACACTATTTGTTTTCCGATCAGCTCGTATTGTGTTATGTAAAAGCCAATCATTAACATAGACTACTTTATTTTCATGGTCTAACATTGTTATAAAGTTTTTATATATTAACAAATTTAAATCATCATCAGCTCCTTTTGTTAATCTTAGAACTGTACCTGCTTCTACAACACCATCATCATCTGCGTGTAATATCAGATAAGTATATAAATCTCTTGCAGATACAGACATTTTTAAAAATCTTTCACTATCGTAGATTAATTTGCTGACCATTCGTCTTGTTTTCAAATAAAAACACCTCACCTCACTTTGATTTTGTCAAACACTAAAATACTAATTTGGCAATTAAACCAAATGCTTTAGTGTCTACAATTTGTTAACTATTTAAGCTAGCTTATTATATTAATTTAGTTTATATTAGCTTTAGCTTAGCTTGTGCCGTCCCATAAAAGTGCAACTATTTGTTAACTTTTTATAATGCTATCTTATGGGACAGTCCCATTAAAAATTAAGAATAGTTTTCAGTAAAATTAATTCATCTGTAGTGGGTTCTAAACCATTTTCTATAGCAATATATCTTTCTTTATTAATTTGCGTAAGAGTGCAAATATCATCGACGGAGAGTTCTTTTAATTGTCGTTGCTCTTTTAGTTTTATACTAAAATCAGTATCAATATTATTAAAAATATCTTCCCAAGGGATATTTAATACAGTAGCAATTTTTTTTGCTACTTTAACAGACGGTATTCTTTTTCCGGTTTCTATCATTGAATAATATCCATCTGAAATTCCGACTAATTTAGCTATATCCACTTGTGTAAATTTAGATTTCTTTCTTATTTTAATTAAATTCATTCCTACACCTCCTTACTATAAGTTATATTATTTCATTTTACTAACTATTTGTTAGAAAATTATATTAATATTATATCTTACATATGGTTAGATGTCAATATTTTTTCTAACTAATTGTAAGGATTATTAAATTTAACTATATGTTAGATTATAATATATATGAGGTGATACTATGTTAGGTGATAGACTAAAGGAATTACGTCTTAATAATGGATTAAAACAATCGGATCTGTTAAAAAAATTTAATTTATCTTCTGCTCGATATAGTCAATATGAAAATGATAAAAGAGTACCTGATTATGAATTATTAATAAAATTTGCTGATTTTTACAATGTAAGTATTGATTATTTATTAGGTAGAACAAATGTTATAAAGCCAGAAAATATTGATGAGAATGATTTATTAGCTAAATTAAATACAGCAGATTCTGAAACCAAAGCATCTGTGGAACAGTTTTTAAATTATTTACTGTATGAAAAAGAACGTAAAAACAAAGAAAAAGAAGATAATAGCACAAAAAAAAATACAGACAACGAGATAGCAATTTAAAAATTTTTATCTCCGTCTGTACATGAATGGATTAGAAAACATTATTTCGAGTTATTTAGTAGGGATGAAGAAGATGATTAGATATACTTCAGATAGAAAATATGCAAATGTAATAAAAGACTTAAACAGAAAATATAATGAAAGATTTTTCAATCTTAATAATAGAAATGTTGCAGGTTATGATGTTGCTAATAAAGTATGGTTTTTTGATGAGAATATTGTAGATTATAATGATTATTTAAGATATGCAAGATTTACTCCTGAACAATTGAAATACTTAAGACATTTTTCTACAAATTTAACAAACTTATTTCAAGAAATAGATTCTAAAATTGATTTTCAAAACTTTAATACTAGATATAAATTTGAAGGTGATGTTTATTCTGTATACAAGTCAGATACTACTACTGTTATATATTTGACTGATTCTGTAAAAGGAACAGAAAAACTAAGAGTAGTATATTATAAGGCATTTCATGATGATTTAGAAAATACTAGAATTTTGGTAACAGGTAGTTTATCTATATATAAAGGACATGGAGAAATTCAATTATTAGCTGATGCAATCTATGTTACAAGGAAAAAAACCAAGTATCAGCAACAAATTGATACCTGGTATGATGAAATTTATAAAATGGATATATCACCAGAATATGAGCAATATTCTTTTTCAGATATTCGATATATGGGAGTTATTTCCAATAATAAAACAGGAAAAGGATATCATGATTTTAAATCAATACTAAAAAATACAAATTATATAATAAAAGAACGTTTTACAACACTTACTGCGGAGAATATTGCTAAAGAAATAAAAGAGCTTTATGAAACGGAATCTGTTGATTGTATTTGTATTATTCGTGGTGGTGGAAATAAATATGATTTATTGGATTTCAACAATCCTTTATTAATAAAAACTATGTATGATTCAGGTTTGTTTATTTTTACAGCAATCGGTCATACCAGTGATAATCTAATTTGTAATAAATTTGCTCACTATAATGCTAGTACACCAACTGCATTAGCGATGCACTTTAAAAGATTACAATATGCTGAAGTAAATAAACAAAAAGAAAATGAATTATTATTAGCAAAGAATGATAATAATAAATTACAAGAAATAATCCAAACTTTACATTTAGAAAATGAGAGATTAAAAAGAAAAATTAATGACCTTATTGATGAAAATGAAAACTTAAATGAACAATTAAAGAAATCTAAAAAAGGGTTCTTTAGTAAGTTATTTGGTTGATATTACTTAAATTGATTAATATAATTTATTCTTTATTTCGTGCATAAAAAAAGACAAGTTTTTCGCTTGTCCTTATGGTACAATATGAAACGGAGAATAAATTGATGTGTCGGTTCTCTCTCTAACGAGGGAGGTGGTAAATATGACAACTTATGAAGTTTTATCATTGATAATTTCTTTATTAAGTCTGATATTTACTATTCTTTCTTATCTCAATTAAATTTGAAATAAAAAAGAAGCCGTCATAACGGACAGCCTCTTCTTCACTTTACGAATTTTCCAGAAGAGGGCTGACGTGGCGAAACATCAGTTTATTCTCTTCTTTTAGTTAATCATATCATAAGTAATAAAATTAATCAAATAAATTCTAAAATAATAAAAGGTGGAATTTATTATGAAATTACCAAATGGATATGGTTCTGTATCCAAGCTTTCTGGCAAGCGACGAAAACCTTGGATCGTTAAAGTTACAAAAGGTTGGACTGATGATGGAAAACAAATTCGTATGGTTCTAGGAACATTTAAAACTAAAAATGAAGGACTAATTGCTTTAGCAGAATATAATAAAGATCCTTATGATATCATAGAACGAAGATATACATTAGAAGAACTCTATAATATGTTCGCAGAAAAAAAATTTAAAGATAATAAAAAAATAGAATCATATTATATAGCCGCATATAAACGATGTTCTAAATTGCATAAAATGCAATTTAAAGATATACAAACTGCTCATGTACAAGAAATAATTGATCATTTATCTCTTAGTTATTCAAGCAAAAAATCTATAAAAAATCTATTTAGTTTGTTATATAAATATGCAATGTCTTTTAATCTAGTAGATAGAAACTATGCTAGTTTTTTAAAATTACCAAAAGAAGTACGAAGTAATCTGCATAAACCATTTACTGAAAAAGAATTGCATATTTTATGGGATAATACAGAAGATTATGTTGCAAAAATAGCTTTAATATTATGTTATACAGGTTTAAGACCTAGCGAATTATTAGATATCAAACGAGATAATGTTTTTTTAGATAAGAAATATATGATTGGTGGAGCAAAAACAGTTATGGGAACAAATAGACGTATTCCTATAGCAGAAAAAATTTATCCATTTATAAAATATTTCTATAATTTATCTACTGAATTTAATAACCCATACTTAATTATAGGTAATGTTCGAAAAAAGAAACTAACTTATTCTACATTAGCTTCTAAATGGCATAAATCGGATATTGAAGCTATTAGAAATCATCTTCCCCATGATGGAAGACATACATGTAATACCTTATTAGATAACGCAGATGTAAAAGAAAATATAAAAAATCTTATATTAGGACATGTAGGAAAAACTATAAATGAAAAAGTTTATACTCATAAAACAGTCGAACAATTAAAAAAAGCTATTGATTTAATATGAGCAATTATTTAAGTTATACTCTGTTGCCTATATGTTGCCTATTTGATGACTACTAACAGCTATTTTCTAATTTTTATACGTTTTTCATAGATCTTTTATCAAAAAAAGGCTTTTAAATACAATATTTAAAAGCCTTTTTTTTATAATTAATATTGACTTAGAGTTTACTTCAAATGCTATTATATTCTTAAGTATAAAACTTAACAAGGACGTGATAATATGACTATTAAAGAAGTAAGTCAAAAATACGATCTCAGCCCCGATACTATTCGTTATTATGAACGTATTGGTTTAATTCCACCTGTACCACGCAAACCAAATGGTATTCGTGATTTTGACCAAGAATCATGTAATTGGATTGAATTTATAAAATGTATGCGTTCTGCTGGCGTTCAAATCGAAGCATTGATTGATTATGTTCATCTCTTTTATCAAGAAAATACAGCAGAAGCTCGCAAAGATATCTTAATTGAACAACGCGACCGCCTACAAAAACAAATTGATGCTATGAATATAGTAATAGAACGTTTAAATAAAAAAGTAGACCGTTATGAAGAAATCATTATTCCTGCTGAAAAAAAATTATTAAGCAAATAAATTAAAATTAAATTATAAACAAATAAAAAGATTGCTATTTTTTATCGTTTTAAGTTATAATTAACTATGTATTAAATTTATAAACAAAAGAAAGAGATGATTTATGGACCCCGATAGGAAACAACAAACTAATTTAAATGATGAAGATGATAACTTTATAGCAGAATATAAACAAGAAGTTATCCACAAGCCATGGTCAAAAACTTTAAAATTATTAGTAGCAATTACAACCTTGATTTTAGCCGTTGTCGGCACATTAGCTTCTTTCAAAGCTGCAAGTCTAGGCAACCAAGTAGTAACTACTCAAAATGAAGCTTTTAACCACTGGTCAAACTACCAAGCAAAAACGATTAAGAAAACAACTTTAGAAACTGAACTTTATACTATTGAAATTGAACTTGCTAAACTCAAAGATACAGATAATGCTTTAAAAACTGAACTTTTAGCTAAAAAAGCTATCTATGAACAAGAAATTGCTCAATATAAGCAAGAAGAAATCACTTTAACAGCTAAAGCTCAGGAAGCAGAACAACGTCATTTATTGACAAAAGAGATTTCTACTAACTTTGGTAATGCTTTAATCTTTTTGCAGATAGGTATTTTATTATCTTCATTGACTACACTTAGTAAAATAAAATATTATTGGTATATAGGTTCTATTTCCGGTATCATTGGATTTAGTATCTTTATCACTTCATATTATAGAAATTTAACTATGTAATTAAAAACCTCTTAGTATTATTATGCTAAGGGGTTTTATTTATGTTAAACTACAAATATACATAAATTTATCAGGAGTCTATCATGTCTATTACTTTCAATAAAAAACAACAACAAGTAATCAATGAATTAAATCAAAATATACTCTTAAGTGCAGGAGCTGGCACAGGCAAGACAAATGTACTTTCTTATCGTGTAGCTAATATTTTAAATAAAAATCGTGCCAATGCTGATGAAATTCTCTGCTTAACTTTCACTAATAAAGCTTGTCGAGAATTAAAAAATCGCATCACTTCGCAATTAGATTTTGAAACAGCAAATAAAATCACCATTCGCACCATTCATGGCTTTGCCTACCAAGTGATTACCACTACCGCCAAAAAAGCACAAACAATATTTAAAGAATTTGTCATCTTTGATGATGAAGACCAAAAGACGCTAATCAGACAAACTATCGCCAATTTTCCTAAAGCTAGAGCCTTAGATATTCAATATATCGTAAATTGCATTGAGCAATTAAAGCAAGAACGAGCTTTAAAACATATCTATACCGAAGATATCGAAGCCGATTATACCACTATTTATCATCAACATTTGAAGTTCAATAAAACATTCAATCAACAACAAAATGATAATTTAACGAAATTTTTTCAATTTGATGGTTTAAATATAATCATCAACTATGAATTGGCTTTACAACAAATGCATGGTTTAGATTACAAAGATTTAATCGCCAATGCTTATCGTTTATTTCAAGACGAAAATATATGCTCATCATGGCGAAAACGCTACAAATGTATCATGATTGATGAAATGCAAGACACTAGTTCTTTTGAATATACTATGCTCGAAAAACTTTTTCCTGCTAATAATATCATGCTCTGTGGCGATGAATTTCAAACTATTTATGAATGGCGTGGCTCTAATCCTCAAAAAATCTTAACTGCCTTCACTAAAAAATATAACCCCTTAATTATTAATTTCAATGAAAATTATCGCTCTACAAAATTACTTTTAGAAATGGCATACAATACCTTGATAAATCTTTTTTGCAAAGAAACTATCCTTCATTCCTATGCCAAAAATCTACTTTCAAAAAGCAGTGAACTCGGTCATAAAATAGAATTAAAACAAGCAAACTCCCTAGCTAACGAAGCCCAATGGATTTTTCAAAATATCGTAAATTTATTACCTCTAGTAAAAACACCTACACAAATAGCTATTTTAGTTCGTCAAAACAATTATCTACAAAACTTAACATTACATCTAAATTATCTAGCCAATATTTATAATCAAAAAAATCAAGAAGCTCCTATCCATTTCATTCAAATAGATAATATCCGCTTTTTCAAACGTCAAGAAATAAAAGATGTTCTATCCATTATGAAATATCTTATCAATCCTAATGATTATCTTAGCTTACAACGAATATTAATAAATCTAATTCCTAATATTGGTATTCGCACTATCAAACAAATATCTTCTACTGAATATCTTCAAAATGGATTGCGTCTATCTGATTTTATCAATGCAAATTTTCAAAATCCAAACTATGAACCTTTTTCTGACTTGATTTCAGCTTATTTATCCAAAGACATCATAGTTTTTGATATTGAAGGTACGGGGACAGATATTTTTGCAGACAATATTATTCAATTATCCGCCATCAAAATTCGCAAAGGGAAAAAAATAGCGGAATTCAATCGTTATCTAAAATCAGATAAACCTGTTGGCGACTCTGAAAAAGTACATCATATTTCTGATGAATATTTACAAACTCATGGCGAAAATCCTAAGCTTGTCCTTCAAGAATTTTGTCAATTTATCCAAGATGCTATCATCACAGGTCATAATATTCGCGGTTATGATATGGATATTCTCAATCAAAATCTATTAAAACATAACTTAAAACCTGTAGATTTCTCTAATATAAATTTTGATACCTTAGATTTAGTTCGTCGTTTTTATCCTAATCTGCCTAATCATAAACTTGAATTTCTAAGTAATCATTTTCAATTTGAAACAAAATCTAATCATAACTCTTTAGATGATGTTTTTGCTACATGGGAATTATTGCACAAATTGCTCGAAGATAAAATTATTCCTACAGCTAAGAAACGCAGTGAATTAATCAATAAACAAAAAAATAAATTCATTCATGTAGCTCAAATTTTCCAAAAACTGCATAGTATTTTAAACGACAATCTACTTTTAGAAAATCTAATCACTCAAATCGTTAAAGAATTCGATTTAGTGAATATCTATAAAGCCAATGCAACTCAAGATGGAGCTGTTCGCTTAGAAAATATTCGCAATTTATTTAGATTAGCCAAAGCAGAACTCAACTCACATCGAGGAACAAATGGCATCAAAGAATTATTACAATATGCTAGTTTATCTAATACAGATTTAGATGCTCTTACTTCTTCTCATCCTAAAATCCCTATTATAACTATTCATCAAGCAAAAGGCTTAGAATTTGATTATGAATTTTTAGCTGGCATGAATGATGATATTTTTCCATCATATTTCAGCACACGCAATGGCTCTATTACTGAAGAAGAAAAACGTCTTTTCTATGTAGCCATCACTCGTGCCAAAAAAGCTTTATTTCTCTCCAGTTCAGGTAGACCTAGTCGTCTATTAAATTATATACCTGAACAATTCATCACCAAAATTAAATAAAAATGCTTACTCTCCATAAAGGCATAATATTTATGCCTTTTTCTTTTAACAAAAATTTTATAAATTTTAAAATAATTTCATATACTTTTACTTATATAAGTGCTAAAATAAATATAATTTAATCTATCTATATTTTAGAATAAATTGTATATATTCTATTGGAGGTATCCGCTTATGAAAATACTAATTATCGGCGGTGTTGCAGCCGGAACGAAAGCAGCTGCAAAATTAAAACGAGAAAATCGTGATTTAGATATCACAATCATTGCTAAAGATGGTGATATTTCTTATGCTGGTTGCGGTTTGCCATATTATATCGGAGGATTTATCGAAGACCGCTCTAGTCTAATTGTTAATACTCCACAAAAATATGCTGCTATGACAGGTGTAAACGTCTTAACTAATGTAGAAGCTATTGCTGTGGATAATAATAATCATACTGTTATCGCTAAAAATTTAATCACTAATGAAGAAGCTTCTTATGCTTATGATAAATTAATTATTGCTACTGGTGCTTCACCTATCACTCCACCTATTGAAGGTATAAAAAAACAAGGTGTATTCTCTTTGCGCCTTCCTAATGATGCCGTAAATATAAGAGATTATGTTACTAATAATCAAGTAAAAAAAGCTGTTATTGTTGGTGGTGGCTTTATCGGTCTTGAAGTTGCTGAAAATCTTCTAGCTCAAAAAGTTGATGTAACAGTTATCGATTTTGCTCCACAAATCATGCCTAATGTTATTGACCCCGAAATTGCTAATTATGTACAAAAACATTTACAAAAACATGGTATTCGCGTATTAACTGGCGTTGCTGCTCAAGAAGTTTTAGGTGATGATAAAGTTTCTGCACTCAAAACTTCCGCTGGTGAATTAAGTGCAGATTTAGTAATCTTATCTGTTGGTATCAGACCAAATACTGCCTTTTTAAATGATACAGGTATGGAAATGTTCAAAGGAACTATTCTTGTAAATGAACAATTACAAACAAATTTACCTGATATCTACGCTATTGGCGATTGTGCTATGGTTTCCAACAGAATGACACATTCTGCTCAATGGTCTCCAATGGGTTCTAGTGCCAACTTAGAAGGCAGACTCTTAGCTCAAATTTTAAATAATACACCTAAAAATTATCCTGGCGTATTAGGCACAGGTATTGTAAAACTTCCAGAACTAAACTGTGCAAGAACAGGTCTTAATGAAAAAGTTGCTCGTGATGCTGGTTACGATGTAGAAACTGTACTGGCAGTTGTTGATGATAAAGCTCATTATTATCCAGATGCAAGCTCTTTCATCACTAAATTAATCGTAGATAAATCCACACATAAAATCTTAGGTTTCCAAGCACTTGGAAGCGGTGCTGTAGACAAAATGGTAGATATCGCTGTAACAGCTATTTCCTTAGATGCTACTATTGAACAATGTGAATGCATGGATTTCTGTTATGCTCCTCCATTCTCCACAGCTATTCATCCATTTGTACAAACAGTTCACATTATGCAAAATAAATTAAGCAATAAATTAATCAGTATCACTCCTGCTGAATATCTAGCTGGTAAAGCAAAAGATTATCGTGTAATTGATGCTGGTTTAGCTCCTAGTATTCGTGGTGCTAAATATGTAGATTTGGCAAAAGTAAATGCACCTATAGAAGGTATCGGCAAAGACGAAAAACTTCTTTTAGTATGTGCTAAAGGTAAACGTGCATATTTCTTACAAAATCGCTTAAGACATCTAGGTTATACAAATACACTTTCCCTTGAAGGTGGTCTTTTCTTCAATGATGTAAAAATAAAAACTACATCTAAATTAACACCTGAAGAAATAAAAGCTGTAAAAGCTCTAGGTTTCCTTCAAGACAAAAATACAGAAGATAAATTCAATGGTCGTGTAATCACTAGAAATGGTAAAATTACAGCCCAAGAAAGCAAAGTTATAGCTGAAGCAGCAGATAAATTTGGCAGTGGCGAAATAACAATGACTTCCCGATTAACTGTAGAAATTCAAGGCGTTCCATATGATAATATTGAACCATTGCGCGAATATCTAATGCAAAATGCAGGACTTGAAACAGGTGGTACAGGCTCAAAAGTTCGCCCTGTAGTTTCTTGTAAAGGTACTACTTGCCAATATGGTTTAATTGATACATTTGCTTTATCTGAAGAAATTCATCAACGTTTCTATAAAGGATATAGAGATGTAAAACTCCCTCATAAATTCAAAATCGCAGTTGGGGGCTGTCCTAATAACTGTGTAAAACCAAATCTAAATGATATTGGTATCATCGGTCAACGCGTTCCTCAAATTGATTATGCAAAATGTCATGGTTGTAAAATTTGTCAACCAATGAATAGATGCCCAATGAAAACATTAAATGTCGTAGATAAAAAAATAACTATTGATGAAAAACATTGCAATCATTGTGGTCTTTGCGTAAATAAATGCCCATTCCATTGTTTTGATAATTATACTGATGGCTATCGCGTTTATATCGGCGGTCGTTGGGGCAAACGCGTAAAAGAAGGTCAACCATTATCCAAAATCTTCACATCTAAAGAAGAAGTTTTAGCCATTGTCGAAAAAGCTATTCTTTTATTCCGTGAACAAGGTATCACTGGCGAACGTTTCTCCGATACAATTGATAGATTAGGTTTTGCTAATGTAGAAGCACAATTATTAGCAGATGACCTCTTATCTCGTAAGCAAGAAAACTTAAAAGCACAAAAACATTTAGTCGGTGGCGCTACTTGCTAAATAAAATTAATATTATTTTTTAATTTAAATGATGAATTGTCAATCCAAGTGCGACACTTCTTTTAAAAATAAATTAAATGGATT